>Ga0208769_1000463_pt1 | contig 19648 bp, 22 predicted proteins | sample AntAceMetag02UKC_FD_184768 | JGI IMG/M metagenome (GOLD analysis project Ga0208769, IMG submission 184768) | Saline lake microbial communities from Ace Lake, Antarctica- Antarctic Ace Lake Metagenome 02UKC (SPAdes) (version 2) | ecosystem: Environmental > Aquatic > Non-marine Saline and Alkaline...
GTTTTCGGCACGCACCTCCGGGGTCGGGGGCTTGTCCTGCACTTCGGTGGCCAGCTTTTCAAGTTCGGCGTCGCTATGCCGCATCATAGCTTCTTCCATGGGATCTTTGGCCGGCTCCATCACTTCCGCCGGGTCGATATCCTCGACGCTAGGCAAGGACCTCTCGAACTGAATCGAGTCGAGGCCTAGCGTCCGGCATATCTCCGCAACAGCGTCGCGGAGCCGGCCTACGTCCATGGGGGCGACGTATACGAAAAGACGCATTGCGACACCGGCTGTTCCGCCCGGCCGGTGAACCGTGACGCGATTGCTAGCGGTGCAATTTCCGAACTCGTGTGTAAGCCTCTTGACGATCCCCCTGTTTTGCGAGTCCGAAGACAGCCCATCGGAATTGCTTACGGGAATAGTAATCGTACATTTTATCATTTCTTTTCTCCAGTTCTGAAAATTGGTTTCGACTATTCAAGTCTAATTCACGGTTCGCTGTTTGTCAAGTAATTTCCAAACTAACGAATCTTGACTACGTCTTCCAATCGCCGAGGTTCCGTGCTGAGACCATACAGGTAGTCTTGATTGCAGCACGCCGCTTCGCAACCTGCCTCTGTCCAGAATGCCATCATTCCGGCGTCCGGAGTTTTCCCGCCATAGTACGAATCATTGCGGTCGATCGGCGGGCAGGGGTGTCCGCCGTCCTTGTGGCAAACTACCCAACAAGTCTTAGCCATCGTAATACCCTTTCATTAAACACCTAGAGTCGTAACAGTCCGCGAGTTGGCCGTCCAAGCGGCGGCCGACCCGTGGAATGTCAAGACCATATTCTATCCGGACTGTCGGTCCAGACGTGTTTCCCTTCCGACGCATCCCCGGCGGAGGCCACCTTTTTCCACTCGTCGGAATCGGTAGTAATCCGCTTCCCGTAGACGACGTAAGAGAACGACATCTTCTTCCAGATCATATCGTACCTGGCCAGGTCGTAACCGCCGAGGTGTTCCTTTGCCCAGTTCGGCAAACTCTCGTACTCACGATAGCTCTGAATCAATTTTCGGTCAGCAAGGTAGTCCTTGTGCGACATCTTAATCCGCTCTACTGTGTCCCACAAGTCACGTATCATCCCGCGGAACCGCTTCACCCTACGCAGCGTCAAGTTTATCGATTGTCCCATGTTCTCATTCCTCTTGTGTGGTGATTGGTTTCGATCAAAGGTAGTCGCTGTAATGCTCTGCCCAGAACTCCGTCACTTCCCCGCCCTCTTCGATTGCGTTATACAGATACTCCACCCCTATGCGAGTCAAGCCCCCAAGCTGCTTGCCGATCTTGCGGCCAGACGGAAGTGTTTCGGCCTCCAGACACTCTTCGCCTGCCGCACAATTTGTTGGACCGTCGCTTTCTTCATTGTCGCCTACATGCTTTGGGAATTCGTCGGAATCGTAACTCCATTCCTTATATGGGTCGCTTGGGGCCTTTCCCTCTTCGGTTATCTGTTTGCGGATGGACTCCCCGCAAGAGTCGCACCATAGATCGGCCGCATAGATATACGCCATGTTCTCATTCCTCGATCAAAATGGTTTCGGTTTCCTCTAGTTCGCATTGCAGCGAAGACAATTCGTCCTGATTTTCCGCAGCCCATGCCCCAACGGCAGACGGGAATAGGTCGGCATTCTCGCCCCAGCCATCTTCACCCATGCCACTAGCGTAGTCTGCCCCGCAAGCAGACAAGAATCTCAGCAGGTCGGCCAGTCCGTTTAACAGATTGCCACACCCACACCCCGATTGCATATCGTCGTTTTCGTGCTCCACCCCGCCGGGTAGGTCGATGAAGTAATGGTAGCGAAACCTGTTGTCGTCACCTGGACGGCTAGAGTAGCGGATGGAAATGTAGGCGTCGCCCACCTTCACGCCGGGCAGTAGGCGTGAAGTAATCTCAATTGGGTGTCGTAAAATCATCGGTTTCCTCTTCGGTTAGAATCGGCCTGTCATGCTGGATTCGCTGTTGGCGACTAGCCAGACACAAACTACACTTGCTACTGTAAGGATGAATAGTACAGCCATTGCTGGTTCCCTTCGTCAGTTTTCTCTTGGAATGTAAAATGCCCGATCCGCGACAAGGCGCGACGGCCCCACTCTGTTTTCCCGCCATTGCCGGCCCCTTTCGACCGAAGAGCACCGAATGCCAGGTTGCGGACTCGGTTCCGGTTCCGGTTCCGGCCGGTCCCAAAGTTTCCTGCACTCCGGGCAATAGACCGAAGAGGTACAGGGGCCGTAGGGCAGTAGGTTTGGCAATCCGCATTCTGGGCAGTCCATGTTTCACCTGTTGGGTTGGGGGTAGCTTACTGGGCCGATGCACTCCCGGGCGAAGAGCATCGGGCGAGTCGCTACGATAGGTCGGTTACGGGGTCGGCCCAGTTCTCTTTCGGGGTGGAATCGACAAACTCCACAACAGCCGACGATACCTCAAAATACATCGACTCTTGACCGAGTATTCGGCCGAACTCGGTGACCATATCGCGAAGTTTGTTGATACCAGCGTCACCCTCGACACACACGATGATTGTCTCGGTCCGGTCAACCGCTTCGGACCCGTCTGCCATGGTGTAGCGACCGAAGTTTTCGCCGGCCGACGTGTAGCCGCCAAACTCCACCGCAACACGTTGCCGTAAACAGGATAGCTTGCTTTGGGAGAAGTTTACCCCGTTGTTGTTGTGGAGGGGCAGTAGAAACGTGCATTTTACCATCGGTTTGCCTGTTGGGGTGTGGTGTGGTTGGTAATGAACTAGGATTTCGGGAGCGAACTATTGACATGGCATTTTGGGCATTGCCAATAGTCAAAGTACAGGTGCCCGTCGTCGGTTGCCGTCCAAGGCTTAGACTTGCAGGGCACAAGGGCTACATTGCAACGCTTGCACATTTTTGCGTCACTGCCCGGCTGATTGCAGCTAACCGCCGACCCGTCGGCGTGGAAGCTTCCGATTTTCGCCATTGTGCTGTTTCCCATGGCGTTCTCCGTGTTGTGTTGGGGTGTGGTTCGCGAGTAGCGGCCGATCGGTCCCGTAGGGAAAGTTCAGTACGGCAACCTCCAGCCGGCCGGTTGCGGGGCGACTGGTCGCTGAGGAAAGCATCCGGCAACGAATCGCATGCCCTTGCGACAATCGGCAGCCCATGCCCGATCGATCGCACGCAATGCACGCAAGGCGGTCGCAATCTTGAGTCGGCCGACTCTCGCGTCACCACCCCGGCTACCGAAGCGGACCAGATAGCGACAAGCAGCATGATACTCAGGCGGGAAGTTTGCGAGTGGTTGGCGGTCCATGGCGTTCTCCCTGTTGTGTTGTGTTGTGGTGTGGGGACGTTGTGCCCCCTGCTATTCCAAGCTTACCACGCATTCCGGGATAGTCAAATAGAATCCATTCAGATTGTCAAAGTTTATCCATAGGTGGGGTGTAATGAGGCTAGATGCCTATCGACTGCCATAATGGCAGCCATAGGGCGGCCGCTAGTGCGATGCGTGGAGGTGTCTGGTGTGATCGGACCCTTGCATTGTGTTGTGTTGTGTTGGTTGTATGGTGTGCGGTGTTGTGGTGTGGTGTGTGTGTGTGTCGTTGCATGTTGCGAGTGTCGTTGTGTAGGGTCGCATGTTGCGAGTGTCGGGGGTAACTAGAATGTATCGATGTATCGAATGTGCGTGTTGTATTCACACCCCTAATCTGTATGGGGTGGGTATGTGGTCACCGTTAGTGGGGGTATGTGGTGATTACGCAACTCGTTGCAGCACAAGGGGTTACGTCGCTGGGTTTATGGTTGCATACCCTATTGGATCGACCGAGGGGGCCCCTGACCGTTCCAAACCGAATCACCCTCCCCCGGTTCCCGCTCGCTTCCTTATACCTACCCGCCCTCCTCGGCCGAGGCACTTCTCGAAAACGTAGCGAAACGCACCGCAGCACGCCTGAAACACGGCCCTACGCTACATCGGCGTCTCCAGGAGGCCCGTGGGGACGTTCCTGGAATGAATCCCAATCCAAACACCCCCGGGGCCCCATGGCTGTCCAGGGGCGAAGAACGAGCCGATCCCCACCGATGGAAACACCCCCAAAATATACTATATAATATCCCCCGAAGAAAGTGTCAAGGGACGTTTTGTCCCTTGACACATGTTTGACACATCTAAGTTGTTGTCACACAACGACTTAGGTGCCATCTGTCAAGAAATCCGTGAGCCCATACGGTGAAAAGCTGGGATTAGGTATTCTCGATATATCGTTAATAAAATCGGGAGGAGGAGAGTGGGGGTGTTGACACCTTGACAGTAGATATATATCTTCTTCTTCTTCTTCTTCTTTCTTCTATATACATAGCCTTTCCCTTCCTTTCCACCTGTCAAATTACCTGTCAAACTCCCCTTGACCCACTCCCACACCCGCAGCAGGGATAGATACCACCTAACCTGCGCACTGCGCCAGAAGGCACTCCTTTCTGGTTCATGCCGCGACATGCCCCACCACGCCGCAATGACTAGTTTCGGCCGATCTGTGCCGGGGCCGCCAGATTGGCCGGCTCCCGCGCAGCGTGAGGCTCGGTCGGCAACGCAATTGCGTTGTAAATACCCCGTAGTAGTGGGGGCGAAGTATTTCGTGTTGTTAAATAGCCAGCATGTTATAATAGACGCATGAGAAACAAGACGCTATCGACAGAGGAGAATTAGAGATGACGAAATGTATTGGAGACTTCAACACTTGTACTCACGATGGTCCTGTTGTTCGAGGGTTGTGCCGCAGATGCTACTCGGCGGCCCGTGCTAGGGTCGCGTCCAGCTTGACTACCTGGGAAGAACTAGAGAAGCTCGGGATGTCGTTGCCGGCGACCAAGGTGTCCGGTCCTCGTGGAAGCGGCTTCGACAAGCTGCTTGCCGAGCGGCGCCAAGCAGCCGCCGCGGCCGGGGATCCGCTCGACAAGATCCTCGCCGAGGATCTTGCGGAGTCGCTCAAACACGCTCGGCAGATTATCGCCACCGCCGCCGGGACAGTCCCTCCGGACGAGACCGAAAACATTGTCGCAGATCCGGAGGTCGATGTCGCGCTTACGGAATGGGCGAAGGAGCAGCCGCTCGGCGAAGAGCAGCGAGGTGTCGGCGGCTATCCGGTCGCCCCCGGCTACACGCAAGACGGAAACGCCAATTGGGAGCGGTGCGTAGAGACAGGGGTGTGCCGCAGAAAGCTCCGGCCGAGCCTGCGTGAACGATCTCTCGCCGCTGTCGCCGCAGAGCCGCCCGAACTCCCGACGCCGGAGCGCGCCGCGGAGATCGCCGCAGGGGAAGCGCTGATCGCAGCCCAGAAAGCCGACGCCGCCGGCTACCAGGAGCAGGTGAACGCGTCCGTCAGCCGTTTCGTGGGCGGCCCCGTTCCTGCCGCCGAGGTGTTAGCTGCCGATCTTAGCGAAGTCGAGGATCAGAATCAGAAGATTCTTCCAGCGATTGCCGCACAGCGAAACCAGCCCGGAGTCGACGAGCAGGTGGCGCTTGGCGCCAAGGAAGAGGAGGGTGACTTTGCCGGGCCACTACAGTTCGCTCCCGGCGGGTGCATTCAGCCCGATGGCAACGAGATTGGCAATCAGGGGCGGCCAATACTGAAGGCTGCTGCCGAGCACGGCATCGGGTCCATTGAGGTCGCGCGGGAAGTCCAGGCTCAGACTGCCTCTCGGCGCCAGGCCGACGAGCCGATCGTTCCGATCAATCATCATCCGGTTCCGGCCACTGACTAGGAGGCGGAAATGGCGGAGCTAACCGAAGAGCAACGACTGGGCGTGTGCATGGAATACGTGGACGGCGAGACTTGCAAGAAGATCGCTGACAAGTACGGGTGCAGTATTAGCACCGTTGGCCGGATAGTCAAGGAGAGCAAAGTCAAGCGATCTCCTAAGCCGCCGACTCCGCCAGTTGCCTCCGGTTCTACTGTCAAGAAGTTCACGTCGCGGGCTAGGTCAATCCTCTGGCGCCAAGAAGGCGGCCGTGGCAAGAAGATGTATAAGGAGTGGAAGGACCGGGTCGATTGGTTGATGTCGGAAGGCGGCGGTGGCTACAACGAAAAGCAGGCCGTTGTCCGGGCGTCGAAGGAATACCCGTGCCTCACAAAGCTTTTTCGGGAATACGACGTTTCCGACTTTGATCCGAATCCGGAAAGTCACGCACATATCGATCACACGATCTCCGCCGTGAAGACGAGCTACGATGGCATCGTGTGCAAGAAGGTCACGCAGAGCTACCGCGACAGCCTACGTTGGGCGATCGACGCCGCTGGAACGAAGCTCCGGACGAGCGTGCTGCCGGACGAGTGCCCGAACGATACAGCGTTCTATCTGTTCCGTCAGGCAATCGAAGAGCCGAAAGACTTCATGCAGAAGGTCAGCCAGATGGAACTGAAGGTTGACAAGGAAGACGAGATTCGTCAGAATGCAAGGAAGGATGCAAAGCGCTCGATAGAAGAGATTAGTGATTACCTTGAAGAACTTGAACTCGAAGAAGAGAGGACCGAAGAAGATGAACAAGAAGAACAGGGCTAAGTTTGCGAGTATGGAATTGCACGAGGGGGTGCTGGCAAAGAGGATTAGGGATCTCGTTGGGCGTGAGTCTATCTTGCTATCCGCTAATAACCACCTGGTTGACCAAGTCAGCGCTGGGCTCGGGGAGATCGCTGGATTGAAGCGCCAGGCCAGCGTGAAAGACGCGCGCTTTGACGCCGCCGACAAGGAGCTGAATGACGAGATCGTTGCGCTGAAGACTAGCTGTGACTTAGCAGATAAATGGAACGCAAATCTACGGCGCGATAACGAGAGGTTGAGGAGCGAGGCCAATGTGGAAAATAAGCGCTACATCTTGGGCTTCAAGATGCAGGGCGATAAGATTGCTGCGCTAGAGAAGAAGTGCCGCGTCCTTTGCGTGGATATCAAGAGAAGGAGTGATAGGATCGTCTACCTGACTCGCGAGTTGGCTATCGAGAAAAACCGAGTTACGGACCTCGCCGGACTCGCGAGAAAGAGGCATTCTGCGATTGAGGACCTGTCTTGCGAGGTCGGTGAGCTTCGCGAGGAACTTGGACTGGACGAGTCGAAGAGGAAAAATGAAATCAGCAGGAAGCTTGACACCCTGGAAGAGTGGAGAGAAAAGCATGGCGAGAGGATACAAGTTAAAGCTGAACAAGACTCCGAAGCCGAAGAAGTCAAAGAAAGCCGGAAGGTCTCTGCCTGTAGTCGGCTCGTGCGACTACTGTGGCCGCGGGCTGGGCACAACGCATGTCAGGACTGCCGGGTCGGCGGTGCGCGCAATTGGCAATCGGGAGGAAGTGATATTAGAGAAGGGTAAGGGCGGGCGCATTTGGTTCTTTTGTTCGTTGGGGTGTCGCGTTGCATTCGAGACTAGACTGGAGAAGGAAAATGAAGTTGCCGGATAAATTTGCCGCTCATGTATTTTGGGTAACCTTGATTCTTATGTTGTGGCTGTGCGCCGTGGCGTTTGGCGGTGTCGCTGAAGACGTTCATCGCAACACGGTCGTCGTCACCAATGGCGCCGGCCACGGGTCGGGCGTCCTGTTCACCCGTGGTGATCGAACATTCGTCTGGACGGCCGCACACGTCGGCGATATCTTTGCGCGGAGCGACGGTACGTTTCGCGAGGCGATCATCCTCCAGGGCGATAAGACTGCGTTTGCTCGTGTCCTGCGGTGTGGCGACTACACGGTCGATACTGACTGCGCACTGCTTGAGATCACCAGCGGAGATAGCATGGTCGGCGACGCCAGGTTCTTTCGCGGATTCAATCACATCAAACTTGGACAGGAGATCGTTCACTGTGGAACACCGCTCGACATATCGTGGAACGAAAGGCTGGTTACGTTCGGTAGAATATCTGGCGTTGATAAACTACTTCAAGGGAACATCCTTGCCGCGCCTCGCCGCCTCGATCACGTCGATATTACTGGCGGGCCAGGGTGCTCGGGAGGCCCTGTTGTCGACGAGGGAACTGGAGGAATTGTCGGCCTTGTAGTAATGGGATCTGGGCCGTCCATGATGATTATCGAGCCGACGCGGTACATCTACGAGTGGTGCGTTAGGCATGACTGCTTGTTTGCGTTCGACCGCACGGTCGATATGCCATGCGAGCTTCATGCGTGGCTGGGCGACGAGTACGTCCGGCGCTGCCGCGCCAGGGACACGACGCCTCCGCTTGACTGGAGTGAGCCGCCGGTTGAGCTTGCCTCGGTGTTGGACGCCATTCGATCGATCGGTTTCTGGGAGTGGTTTGCCATGGTTATGCGGGCGACCAGTTGAGAGTAAGCACTCCATTTAACGCGAAGGTCCCGAAAGACATCCAGGAAAATATGGCCTGGCGGTCCAGGGTCTACAAGCGGGTCATGGACGACCCGGATTTCGCGAGTGTGATTGTCGAGGCGTGTAAGAAGGACCCGCTGTTCTTCATCAATGGCTTTGCGTACACCTACGACCCGCGCCGCCGGCCGTTCTCTAAGATCCCTCTCATTCTCTATCCTTTCCAGGAGGACGCGATACTCAAACTGATTCGTGCGATCAATAGTCACGACATGCTTATCGAGAAGACTCGCGACATGGGCGCGTCGTGGATGTGTATCGCCGCAGTCATGCACTGCTGGATGTTTAGGAAGGACCTGTCATTCTTGCTTGGATCTCGCGTTGAGAATTACGTTGACGATCCGGGCAATCCGAAGGCGATGTTCTGGAAGGTTGACTACCTGCTGCAAAATTTGCCTGCGTGGCTACAGCCGAACGGGTATGACAGAAAACAGCACCGGCGCAAGCTGCACATTGAGAACCCGGAGACCGGGTCAGTCATTGACGGCGAAAGCACGAACGAGAACTTCGCCAGAGGAGACCGCCGGACGGCGATTATACTGGACGAGTTCGCGGCCGTAGAGCGTGGGGAGATGATCCTGAATGCGACGCGCGACGCGACTAACTGCCGGATCTTTAATTCGACGCCGCAGGGAATCAATAACGCCTTCTATGACAAGGCACAGAGCAACATCGAAAAGCTTAGCCTTCATTGGTCCATTCACCCAATAAAGGCGATCGGTCTCTACACTACCGACGAACAAGGTAAGCTGAAGGTCCTCGACGAAGGCGGATACCCAGACGGCTATATCCCCATCCTCGACGGCAAGCTGCGAAGCCCTTGGTACGATAATGAATGCGAGCGAGGCACCCCGCAGGAAATCGCGCAGGAACTCGACATTGATTACCTCGGATCAGGGTTCCAGTTTTTCAATGCGGACCTAGTGCGTGAGAGGATACGGGAGCACGCTCGCCCGCCAATGCTTGTTGGGGATCTTGAATATGACGACGAGACAGGCGAACCTATCGGGTTTAGGGAGAATCCGGAGGGCAACCTGAAGCTGTGGTGTCTGCTGGACGGCGCAGGCAAGCCGCCGCTGGATCATAAATACTCAGCCGGCGCCGATGTCTCCGCCGGAACCGGCGCCTCAAATTCGGCGCTGTGCGGTTGGGATCGCAGTACATTGGCCAAGACTTGGGAGTACGCGAACCCGTTCATTAGGCCCGAAGCGTTTGCTAAGCAGTCGTATGCGATCCTCAAGTTCTTCGGGGGCGCTTTCATTGTTTGGGAAAGCGGCGGCCCAGGCAGGCAGTTCGGAAGCAGACTCATGGACCTCGGGTACGCGAACGTGTACCTACGAACGCGTGAGGAAGCGATATCGAAAAAGGTGTCGGATGTCCCGGGCGTCGCGATGACGAAGGAGGTGAAGGCGCAGATATTGGGTGCCTACCGTACTGGGATCGAGAAGGGCGCTGCCATCAACAGATCGAAGGTGGCGCTCGAAGAGACGTTGGAGTATATCTTTGGGGCGAACGACAGCGTCGTTCACTCCAGGGCGTCGTCCAAGTCCGATCCGTCTGGGGCGAAGTCGAACCACGGTGACCGCGCGATGGCCGACGCCCTTGCGTGGAAGGGTGTGTTCGAGAGGATTGTGCGGCCGAGGACAGAATCGGCCGAGCCGAAGGTCCCAGTTGGCTGCCTGAAGTGGCGTCAACAAATGCGCGAAAAAGACAAGCAACCGAAACACAGAGAGTTGGATTCGTCCTGGCAATCGTAACACAAAGGAACGCAGCATGATCGGTATGTCCGATAAAAAGATTGAGAAGTTGAATAATTCGGTGAAGTGGTCTATCCGGCAACTTGAGTTCCCTCGCCAGAAAAGAGTCAGCGCCATTAAACAGTATTGCGGGTCTCACTATGCCAGCGGGACTGACGGCAAGCGGGTTCCAGTGAACTTCCTGAAGATGGCCGTTGATATCTACGCGAGGATACTTGCTCCACGTTCCCCGCAGGCGATGATGTCGACAAAGGTTCAAGAGTTGAAGGCGACGGCCATCAACCTCGAATACGCAGTCAACGAAGTTCCAGAAGAGATCAATCTGTCCTCTACGCTGCGAAGGTACATTGTCGAGGCGCTGTTTTCGATGGGCATCTTGAAAGTCGGGCTCCACACGGTAGGCGGGCACCTCGGCCATCCGTATGGAACTACGTTCGTTGACAATGTTACGATGGACGACTACTTTCTTGATATGTCCGCCAAGCACATTGAACAAATCCAGTACGAAGGGAATGATTACTGGATGGACTACGAGGATCTAATGGACTCGGATTGGGTCGATAAGGCTGCCAGAAACACCATCAAGCCAACTGAGCCGACCCCCGTTGGGCCGTCAGGCGAAGTTCGGGCGGACGGGATTGCAACCGGAGAAACCGCGGAAGTGTTTAGGGACAGAATTTGGCTTCGGGACGTGTGGCTTCCAAACGAGAAACGGCTCGTTACGTACACTGTCGAAGACTCGAAGGCGCTGAACGTCGTCGATTGGGATGGCCCAGAACCAGGCCCGTATCCAAAGCTCGGGTTCTCGGATGTTCCCGGCAACCTTCTCCCACTCGCTCCGGTTCAGATATGGCGAGATCTGCACGAACTCGGAAACGCCCTATTCCGAAAGCTGGCCAACCAGGGCGATAGCGAGAAATCCGTACTCGGCTTCCCGGGAGGAAACGACGACAGTGTCGAGGACTTTAAGGGCGCGAGCGACGGGGACGGGATCGTCTACAAGGGCGGCGAGCCGAAGGAACTCAGGGCAGGTGGCGTGAACAGAAACACACTTGCTTTCTATCTCCAGACCAAAGATCTTTCATCGTACTTTGCTGGCAATCTGGACGGCCTCGGTGGGCTTTCCGCTATGTCCGAGACTGTTGGCCAGGACAAGCTTATGAGTGAGGCGGCTAGCGCTCAGCTTCGCGACATGAGCGCCAGGTCCGTGGAGTCATTCAAGGAGGTCATGTACGCGATTGCCCATTACGAGTGGCATGACCCGATCAAAGAGAGGATGCTTGAGAAGAAAATTCCGAAGACCGATATCGTGGTTCCGACGAAGTTCGGCCCAGGCGACAAGTACGGCGAGTTCGATCTCTACGATCTGAAGATCAACGTGTATTCGTTGCAGGACGAATCTCCATCGGTTATGCTTCAGAAGATTGGGGCAATAGTTGGCCAGTACATTCTTCCGCTTGCTCCGTTGATCGAGGCGGCCGGCGGTACGATCGACGTGCAGCGGTTGCTCGCTCTCGTGGCGAAGTATTCTGGCATCGACGAGATCAGCGAGATTGTCCAGTTCATGGACCCACAGCCCGGCGCGCAGCAGCCCGCTCAGGCGCAGTCGTCCCCCGCCGCTCCCGCGGAGAGGTCTAGTCAGGGTGGGGGTATGTCGAGAGAGGGGGCGTCGGCTGTGATTCAGCAGCAATTGCTATCAGGCCAGGGTGACGGGCGCTCCTGAGGTTCGTAGCCCGAAGTATTTTTCTGTCGCTGGGGTCGTTCTTGGTATAATATATGCTGAGAGGCTGCTAGAATTAGCCAGGCCGAAAGGACAAGAAAATTCCGATCTACTGTTTCACGAACGACGAAGGGGATACGGTCGAGGAGCTTTTCCCGATGGGAGAAGCTCCCGACCATATTGCGAAGAAGTCCGACGGAACCGATGTCAAGCTTGGATTGTATGAGGTGATCCCGGCGGACGTGACGGTGTTCGATCGCGACTTTGTTGCCGAGCGAGTCGGCGGGCAGCGGCCGGGGAATGCCGGCTGGCCAATCGAGTGCGTTTCGTCCGGAGTGAATGCCGAGCAGGCCCCCGAGCTTCGCAAGTTCTTTAAGGATCGCAACTTCAATTGCGAAGTCACTTGCAATGGAGATCCGGTCTACACAAGCCCCACTCACCGGCGCAAGGCGCTGAAGCTTCGTGGTTTCCGCGATAACGCAGGATTCTGTTAAACACCAACCGAAGAGAGAACCATGTCCGTAACCGAAGAATTAGAAGCGGATCTCAATTCCGCAATTGAAGAGACTGTCGCCGCGGACGAGTCCGCAGCAGCGAACGAAGGAGGGAACAATGAGGGAGAGCGGAAGGTGGATGGCGAAGGGCCAGTGGGCGACGGTGGCGGGGAGTCTTCGCATGCAGGCGAAGAGAATATCGAACATGGCGAAATGGGCGGAGATAATGATGGGGGCGAGGAAGCTGGAGGCGAAGGCGGAGAGGCTGAGGGCGGCACTAAAATGTCCGCCGAAAAACATGAGGTAGTTCTCAGCGATTCCGTTGTTGCCGCCGCAGTGAATGCCGGTATCCCGGCGTCCGTCGCGCTTGGCATGGAGTCTGACGCGCAGTTGATGGGCTTGGTCGATTCAGTGCGGGAGACGCTGATTCCGAAGGAAGAGAAAAAGGAAGAGGTGGATTTGTTCGCCGATCTTCCGGAGCTTGATCCGGAAACTTACGGAGAGGCGGCAATCGAGACGCTCCAAAAGCTAACGGGGATTATCAAGAAACAGCAGGAACAACTCGACGGGCTTCGCGATTCGCATGGCGAGTTGCTTAGTGCCGCCGATCGAGCGGAGCAGGGCGTGCAGAACGGCGCGGCCCGCGAGATCGAGGGTTGGTTCGATAGTAAAATAGGTGAACTCGGCGATGACTACGCCGAAGCCCTTGGCGCTGGTGGTTACGGCGACCAGGCCGAAGGAAGTTCGCAGTTCGCGAAGCGTGATGCAATTGCGCAAAACATGGCCGTTATGCTCGCGGGGTACAAGGCGTCCGGAATTGACGCACCGCCTCGGGACGAGGTTTTTCAGTCGGCAGTGAAATTCGTTCTTGGAGACGATATAGCTCGGATCAACGAAGGCAACCTGTCTGAAAAGCTCAGCAAGCGTAGCAAGCAGCACATTAGTCGTGCTGGCGGACAACAAACAAAAATCCAAAACAGCGCAGAGGACGAGACGGCAAGGCTGCTTGACGAGAAGTTCTTCGGGAAGTAGGCGCCGTTTCTCAACTGAGCGAAACGGAGAAGGCAAGACATGACGATTCAATATGCTAATATCGACGACGCGGTCCTATTAACCCAGGAGCAACTCGTTCAGCGTGGTGCGTTCCTCGACTTGCAGACCGACCTGACCGACCACGTCGCAGTTCGCGAAATGTGGAAGGGCCGCAAGAAGACTTTCACCGGCGGTAACGACTGGGAATTCCAGGCGCAGGTCGACCACAACCATAGCGCGCGTACCGTTGGCCTGTTCGAGACCGATGGTTCCGCACTGACCGACACGATGATTACGATGCAGGTGCAGCCGCGGCACATCAACGCGCACTACATCTACGATCAACGCGAGCCGGCCTTCCAGCGCGGTGGCGTTGCGATCGTCGACCTTATCAAGACTCGGTATACCGGGATGATGGTCTCGTTGTACGAGTTGATGGAAGCGATCCTCTGGTCGAAGCCCGACACCTCGGCAGACGAGAAGACCCCGTTTGGGATCGAATACTGGATCACGAAGGTTGCCGAAGAGGGCTTTAAGGGCCTCGACCCCGTTGGCTTCGCCGCCGGCCGTGCTGGCAAGTCGTCCACCACATATCCTCGCTGGGCCAACTACGGCAACATCTACGAGGCGATCTCGAAGGAAGACCTCGTCCGCAAGATGCGCCGGGGCCACCGAAAGACGCAGTTCCGTTCGCCGGTTTCCCACGCCCAGCCGACAGTCGGCGGCATGAAGAACGGTATCTACACGAACGACATCGTGATCGGAATCATGGAAGAGTTGCTCGAAGACCAGAACATGAACCTGGGCAACGATCTGGCGAGCAAGGACGGACGCACGCTGTTTAAGGGTACTCCGGTCACTTACGCGCCGAAGCTTGACGACGATACCGAGAACCCCGTCTACATGCTGGACTGGAACTGGCTCGCCATCGGCATCCTGGCCGGGTGGGAGAATCAATTAACGAAACCCTATATGGTTCCCAACAAGCACCTCGTTCGACGCGTCGACTTGGACTGCACGATGCAGATGATTTGTACAAACTTACGGAAGCAATCAGTCTACCACGACGCAGCGTAGGTCCTGTTGACTGGCGGCGCGTAATTTTAACAAAACCAACAACGAAACTGAGGAAATACCATGACTTCATTTGCTGTCAATTCTCCGACCAAGCAGAACCGAACCTTCTCGGAGTGGGTCTGGTTTGAGTCCGCCACTGCCCTAAAAGAAGGCCAGGCGGTCTGCTACAACTGGGACTACGGAACCGCTACCGATTTCGATGCGCGGCGCTTCAATCACGTTGAGCCCCCGACGACTCTGAACGCCAACTATTTCGCTGGCGTTTCTTCTCGCAACTACGCGGCGAACTCCGGTGGCCAGTTCATCGAGATCTACCGTCCCGGCAGTGTATGCAACATCTACGTTGCGGTCAGCACCGTCAGGGGCACCGGCATCCTTACCTTCGACGTTACCGACGACTATCAGGGCCAGTTCCGCTACGCCGGCCTTGAGGGAGAGGGCTCCGCGCAGGTGATGCAGACGACCACCTACGTTGCCACTGCCCAGACGTGCATGGCGCTATTGCAGTCCGGCTTGCCGTCTGGTGGTGTCGAGGTTGTGGACATCGTGAACAACGGCGCCATTGGCACGTTGATGTTCGGCGGCACCACGCTGATTACCGGCGCGGACCTCCCTGGCGGTAATTGCACCTACACGCTCGCCGATGGCACGTTTACCGGCCAGCGGAAGAAGTTCAAGGTCATTACGACCGAGATCACGTCGAACGATCTCGTCGTTACCATTACGACCGGAATCGAGGTCTGGGGAAACGGAGCCCATAGCACGACCACTTGGGCCGGCGCTCAGACCACGCTGAACAAGTCGATGACGCTTGTGTGGGACGACTGCTGGAATGCGACGCGCATGACCACCAGCGAGCCCGACCCCGCGTAACTCCCAACCGCCGCGAGGCGGATCAAAGGGGGTCAGACCGTCCTCTCTTCCGGTCTGACCCCCGCTTATTTTGTTCTGAGTAAATGAGGTTGCGCCGTGGCTGAGAGTAGTCTGAGTATTGGCTGGAGTGACCTGAAATCTGAGGTTGGCTACCTCATTGGTTACGGTCGCGCTGACTGGTCCGACGCCCAGGAATCTGTGATTGAAGACCTCGTACAGTCCGGCATTCGCTTGGTGTATTATCCCCCGGCGATCTCGGACGAAAGTATTGGGCACGAGTGGTCGTGGCTACGGCCTTCGGATACGCTCTCAGTCGTGAAGCCTTATGCGACCGGGACAGTCACGATCGTTGCCGGCGTTGTCACGCTGTCTGTGGCCGGCACGTTCCCGACGTGGGCCGCGGGCGGTGAGTTGACGATCGACGCTGGAACGTATACTGTCGCTTCGTATGATGGCGCGAACCAGATTACGCTTGATGACACAACGGTTGATGCGGATGCGCTGTCCACCTACAGCTTGACGAGGATGGCGTATGACCTTCCGGACGACTTCAATCGCCTGGTTGGCATGCTGCATTTTCCGTCCAACGAATACAGAACATCAGTGCAGCTTGTGTCGATCAGCAGGCTGCTACAGCTTCGTGCGAGTAGGTCCTACGAGAGTACCCCGCAGTGGTGTGCGACTCGCTACAAGACCTCGACCGGCGCCACTGGGCAGCGGCAGGAGATTCTCCTGTACCCGTCGCCGGATCAGGATTGGTCCATGGGCTACGAGTACGAGGCGTACAGCGGCGTGCTGTCCGATGACTATCCGTACCCGCTGGGCGGAATGCACCTTGCCGAACTTTACACGGAGTCGTGCCTGGCGGCTGCGGAGCGACGAATCAACCAAGAAGAAGGGCTTCATAACGAGCAGTACAAGCGCCTGCTTGCCGACGCGATCGAGCGCGACAAGGGCAGGACCGGGCGGAACTTCGGGCAGATGGGCCATCGAGATTCCCAGCAAGTTGAGTTTCGCCGCGGATGGACAGGCGGAACTTATCCCATAACCTACAACGGCGGAGACCTATAGATGAGCGCATCAGCCACAGCTTTGGTCGGCGGCTCCAGCGAATTGCTGATCGCTGCCGACGAGCATCGTGACCATATCACAATTCAGCTTCATAACGACGAGTCGGTGTTCCTCGCGTTTGGTGAGGCCGCTGTCGATCTGACTGGGATCAAGTTGATCTACCCGGGCTGTTCCGTGCGCGTGATTGGCGCCAAGGCGCGGGGAGCGGTGTACGGCTACGCCGAGGCTGCGTCTCGTGTTGGCATCGAAACGACCGAGGATGTTGAGTATCGCCCCGGGTCCTACGTTTACGCCTACTAATAGGATACCATGACTGCATACGCCTGGGATATTGAAGCGGCCACCGTCAAGGAAATCATCGCTGCCGATGAGTACCGCGACGAGCTTGTTGTGCAGCTTCACGAGCAAGCTGTCGACGGCGAGGATCCAGTGTTCCTTGCGTTCGGCGCTGACGCAACCACTGAGACTGGCCTTATGCTGGGCGGAATTGGCCACACGGTAAGGGTCCTCGGGGCGAAGGCAAGGCTTGCGGTTAGTGCGCTCAGCGCGGCCGTGTCGTCGGGCGGAATCGAGACACATACCAGCTTAGAGTATCGGCACATCCTGAACAACCCGATATGGTTCTTCCAGGACGGCGGCCAGGAACATCCGGTGGCGCTTCACTACTTCCCGGTTCCTATATGGGGCGAGAAGTTCTGGGATTACACCGCGCTCGATGTGAATCCGATTGGCATTCTGTTCGACATGAATGTCCAGGCCGGCGCCGGGAACCTGTACTTGTACGATTCAGACGACAACCTGATTGAGACGATCGCGATAGGTGCAGCCACGATAGTTGGTAGTAGCGTGCAGTTTACGCTGACCACCTCGCCGCTGACAGCGGACACGTCGTACTACATCAAGGTTGACTTGGGGGCCATCGAGAGCACGGACGGGATTCCGTGGCTTGGAATTACCGACGAAATAACATGGTCGTTTACGACCGCACCGGGACTCTAACGCAAGAAAGCAGACCATGGCATTACCGAAGAGGAAAAAGGGCGAGGGCGAAGTTGCCTACCTGAAGCGGGTGAAGGCCGGGCGCGCTGTTGCGAAGAAGACTTCCGGGAAAACCAGCGCACAGATCGCATTCGACAAGCGGACAGCGTCGGAAAAGGTCGCGAAGGCGGGAGACAAGGCGAGGGCTAAGGCGAAGGCGCCGACGCCTCCGACTGCGGCGCAGAAGGCGACCGTGAGGCGCGACTCGGTTACGAAGAAGGCTCCGTCCGGCTGGCAGAGCTTGCTGAACGCACTGAAACCGAAAAAGAAAAAGAAGGAATAAGGAAGAGAGAACCAACTGCTGGGTAAAAGCACCAGTACACCATCACTCTTTTTTACAGGAACTCGACATGATTGATCGCGTATGTTCACTTATCAAGATGCAGAAACCTCTCCGGAACCGCGGGCTCCTGTTCTCCAGCGGGGCCACCGTCCCCGTGGACGGAACGGACAACTACCAGACTGGGTGCATCTTCCAGCACACTGACGGGACCGACGACACCTCGCTCTACGTCAACGAGGGCAGCGTCACGTCCTGCGATTTCAACCCCGTCTCGATCGCCGCTGCCGGCGAGATGGCGCAGATCGAATTCGACGACGGCCTGACCGGGCCGCTGATCTCGATCAGCACTGACGATCCGACAGACGATTCGTACACGACTCCGTTCCTGATTACGGGAACGTATAGCTCGACGTGCGCGCTGGCCCTTCAGTTGAGCGCCACGAACGCGCGTCCCGTGAGCTTCCTGTTTGACGACGGTGGAGAGGCCCTCGGTGCTGGCGACTATCGAGCTACTCTTTCGCGAGTTCTTCTCTGCGAGACGCAGACCAACGCGGTTACGCTCAACGCCCTCCGCGGTCAGGTCAAGATGCTTGATCTCGTTATGATTGATAGTGCGAACTCGGTCGTCGCTCCGATCACTGGATACCTTGAGCTTGCTGGCACCAGCGGCCGAGTGCTTAATGGTAACGTGGCATGTGTCCGTGCTGCCCTTGAGGAAGGCGCTTCCGGGGCCACGACCGTTGGGTCGTATATGTCGGGCTTTGAGGCAACGCTGCATTCCACGAGGACCTACGACGGCGACGGCTGGCTGGCTGCGTACACGGTGAACGTCCATGGCGGAACCTCGAAGTGGCAGTATGGCCTGCACATGCGCGGTGATTCTGTTAGCGCCGGCGTTTTGATCGGCGCTCAGGGCGAAGGCGTTTCGCTTACGACTGCGTTCCCGTTCGCGGTTGAGGTTCACTCTCAGGCCGACGCTGACATCGTAGCTGGCGACACTGGATCGTCTGCCGGCATCTACGCTCGCAATTCGATCGAATTCGATCAGACCAGTAGCACCGCGCACATTGGCATCTTTGGTAAGCTGCGAGTCAAGCAGGATTTGGCTGATGGCAATCACGCTGGGCTGATGGGGTGGGTCGAGATTTCCGGAACCACGGAAATCGGTGGTTCCGCGACTACCACGACTTCCGCAGGAAGCTTCGCTGTCATCGCAGAGTCTGGTCTCGACCTTTCGACTGGCCACCTGAATGGCCTCCTGGTTAACTGCAGCGTTGACGACGCAGCGATCATCACCGGAACGATGACCGGAATTCGGCTCAACGCTAACTCAGGCTGTTACGGCTGGACGACTGGCGTCCTGGTTGACCTCGGGACGAATGTTGCGGCAACCCTCGAACTCGGTTCGACTGGCGTGTCGATCATCCTTCCGCAGTCAACAAACGACGCCGCTAGCCCTGCCTTGCTCGGTCTCTCGATCGCTGCGTCCGGTGCGATGACCGCAGTTACGAGTGGAGACCCAACCTTCACCGGCATCAGCATAACGACTCCGGCTTGTGTCTGCACGGCAGACACGATTGTTTCGACCGGTCTTTCGATCACCACCGGCGCTATCACGCAGACCGGTGGCACGATGACCTCAAGGGGAATCCTGATTACCGGTGGTACGATCACCTCTGGTAATTCGATCGGGATCGACCTGGCCGGGATATTCACGACCGGAATCCAGGTGGCACAGTGTACCAATCTGTTGGACCTCCCCGCTTCCGGAACCGCTCCGGTAGCTGTTGGCGGTACGGTTGGTACTCACGGAACGGCTACCCTCAAGATCGCAATCGACATCGGCGGGTCGACTTATTACCTGTTGGCGTCCACTGTTCCTACCTTCACGTAGTCCGCGTTTTACCCTGGCGGTCCTTCGGGGCCGCCA
>Ga0208769_1000473_pt1 | contig 19390 bp, 16 predicted proteins | sample AntAceMetag02UKC_FD_184768 | JGI IMG/M metagenome (GOLD analysis project Ga0208769, IMG submission 184768) | Saline lake microbial communities from Ace Lake, Antarctica- Antarctic Ace Lake Metagenome 02UKC (SPAdes) (version 2) | ecosystem: Environmental > Aquatic > Non-marine Saline and Alkaline...
CATGATCGCTTCCGCCGCCTACTGGATCGCCTCCGCCGCGGAAAAAGTATACATCAGCGGGAAGACCCCCACCGTGGGCAGCATCGGGGTGGTGGCCACCCATGTGGATTATTCCGAATATGAAAAGCGCCAGGGCATTAAGACCACGGAAGTCTATGCCGGGAAATATAAGCGGATTGCCACGGAGCATAAACCCCTAAGCAAGGACGGGCTCAAATCCATCCAGGACCGGGTGGATTATTTTTATTCCCTCTTTGTGGACGCCGTCGCGGAAAACCGGGGCAAAACCCCCGAAGCCGTACAGAAAAACATGGCCGACGGGCGGATGTTCATCGGACAGCAAGCCATCAACGCCGGGCTGGTGGACGGTGTTTCCACTTTTGACCGGCTCATGAATCATGTGGTTCCCCAAATGGTGGAAGCCACGGAAAAGGACAACTGGCTTATTAACTTAAATCACAACATAGGAGGGCACCATGCCTAATTTAGCAGAATTCAAAGAGAAGTACCCGGACGTTTACCAGGCTGTTTTTGACGAAGGCCGCGCCGAAGGGCTGAAAGCCGGTGAGCTTGCAGCCACAGACACCGCCCGCGAGGAAGGCCGAAAAGCCGGGACCATCGAAGGCGCCGAAAATGAGCGCGACCGCATCAAGGCCGTGGAAGATCAACTCATCCCCGGTCACGAAACCCTCATCGACACCCTCAGGTTTGATGGGGCCACCACCGGGGAACAGGCCGCCGTGAAAGTCCTTCAGGCGGAAAAGAGCCTGCGCGCCACCACGGAAAAGGACCTGGCCAATGACGCACCGCCCGATGTCGACTTTGTGGCCGACCCGGACGCGCCGCCCCCTGCGGATGACACCGCAAAGAACGCGGATGAAGCCGGGGACAAATTGACCGCCGCCGCCAAAACCATCCAGGCGGAAAAGGGCGGGCTGTTTAGCCGGGCCTTTGACCAGGCGTGCAGCGAAAACCCCAAACTGTATCAAATTTACAAAAACCGTAAATAGATTCTAGCACCAGCGAAAGGAGCACATTATGACCACTTATGCAGCAGGAGGCGTGCAGGCCAAACCGAAGGGCCTTATCACGCGGGAAGCCGCCAGGGATTTATCCGATTACCAGTACCATGCGGTGAAAATCGACACCAGCAAACAGATTGACTATTCCAATGGCGACGCGGTGGGGGTCCTGCAAAATGACCCGTCCGCCGAAGGGAAAGAAGCCGAAGTGGCCACCGAGGGGACCAGCCTTTTGGTGGTGGACGGAAACAGCGAAAATATTGCCATCGGTGACAAGATCAACAGCAATGCCAGTTACCACGGCATCAAGGCCGACAGCGACAAGGAATGGTATTTCGCCATTGCCATGGAAGCCAGCAGCGCCGACGGGGACCTAATCGAAGTGCAACTGGTGGGGGCGCAATACCTGGCCGCATAACCCCTGGGCACTTTTAGACCCTAATTTTACATTCAAGGAGGATTTACCATGCCTTTACACTCAGAAGTACATGTAGACCGCCCGCTTAGTAATTTTGCGGTGGAATACCAGAACGCCCGCTTGATCGCCGGCCTTCTGGTCCCTTTCGTGCCGGTCCTCAACAAAAGCGACAAATACATGTCCTATACCAAAAAGGACAAGTTCACCATCCCCGAAACCCTCCGTGGCCCCAAGGATGAGGCCAATGAGGTGGACTGGTCCGCAGCCACCGCAACTTATGGATGCGTTGACCATGCCCTCCGGGAATTTCTCCCAGACGGCCTGGTGGGAAACGCCGATCCGGGCGTTGATCCCCGCCGCAGAACCGTCAACTTCTTAACCGATCTCCTGTTGCTCAGTTACGAGCGGGTGATTGCCGCGTTGACCACCACTTACGCCAGTTACGCCGGCGCCTATCGGGCCCAGCTCGCGGGCGGGGACCAATGGAGTTCCCCCGCCACCAGCGACCCTTTAGCCAACATCGAAACGGGCCGCAACGCCTGCTTCCAGGAGCCCAATGTCTGCATCATGGGCCAGGAAGTGTGGGCCATTTTGAAAAACCACCCCCAGATCCTGGACCGCATTTCCGGTGGCAGCACCAAGGCCAACGCGGCCATAGTGACCGAGAAACTGGTGGCCGAGCTGTTTGAGGTGGACAAGCTGCTGATCGGAAAAGCCAAGTACAACAGCGCCAACAAGGCACAGACCGCCAGTTATTCCTATGTATGGGGAAAAGACGTGGTCCTGGCCTATGTGGACCCCGCCCCGAGCCTTGAAGGGGTCAGCGCGTGGAAGACATTCCGGTGGAACCAGATGAGCACGGAAACCGGTTACCAGGTCCGCACCTACCGCGACGAAGCCAAGGGCGGCGGCGGGGAGTGGATTGAAGTGGAAACATCTTATGATGATGAGGCCGTTTGCACCGATGTGGCCTACCTCATCGACGCCGTAATCGCTTAACCGTAACCGGCGAAAGGAGGCCGATCATCATGTTTAAAAAGCGAATACCTCAAAAGATCAGCGCCATCTGTATCGCCGCGGCCCTGATCGTGTTTTTCTGCGTACCGGCTGCCGCGGTCTATTATAACAAAACATGGACCAACGCCCTGCAACGCGGATTCATGGATCTGGTGGAACAGTCCACCACCCCCGGAACCCCCGGGGCGGGCGCGGGCCGGTGGTATGTCCGGGACATCAGCGGGGATATGACCCTCTGCTTTAAGGATGACGCCGGAACGGAAGCGACTCTTAATTACCAAACATCCACGGTCCAGCTGCCCCTTTTGGGGTTTATCACCACCAACGTGGACCCAATTCTTTCCGCCACCTCCGCGCCTGGGGTTGAGGTGGATGACTACATCCCCAATTTAGTCTGGGCCGATGGGGAAACCACCCCTGCCATGGTCAGTTTCAGGGTTCCGGTGGATTACAGTTCCGGTGGTGCCTTCAAGATTCTGGCCACCGAGAGCAATTCCACCACCCCGAACCAGATTGATTTTGATGTGTATGTAAACGGAGACAATCAGGCCATCGACGCCAGCGCCACCAACCAGACCCCCGTGGCCCTGGCCGGCACCACCGCCACCCCGAACGAGGTGACCCTGTCCGTGACCACTGATTTTGCGGCCCTATCCGCCGGAAAATGGATCACCCTCCGCGTTTGGCGGGATGATGTGGCCGACGGCACAGGTGATTTGGAGGTAAAGGGCGTTGCGTTCTATTACCTGGCCAAAGATACACAGTAAATCCGCCGCATGGGTTTTGGGCGCCATCATCCTCTTTTCCGGGGTAGTGCGCTACCCGTGCGACGACATCCGGCTGTTATGCCGTCTTCTTTTTGAGATGGCAGTGGCCGGGGCCGTGGTCATGACCCTATGGCATATTAATCGCTGGTGGGCCGCTTTTCTGGCTCTTTCAACGATTTCTTTTGTCTTCCCCTTTTATGACCGCAGCAGTTATCTGGCCTTCAATGCCGTGCTGTATGCCGCCATCTGGTACATTGTGGTGGCCGCAGCCGTCACCCAGAAATCCATCCCCACCATACTAAACGCCATCTGCATCATGGCCTTATGTCATGTGGCCATGCAGACGGTGCAGCACCTGGGGATGGATCCCTGGTTTGTTTCCACCAACCACAAACATAACCTAGTCCCCGTGGGCCTCATGGGAAATAGGAACAGCACGGGCGCCCTTTTGGCCCTGGCCTTTCCGGCTTTTTTGCGGTCCCGGTGGTGGATATTACTCCCCGTTATCGGTTATGGCCTGGTCTTGGCGGCATCTTCCGGACCCGCCCTGGCCGTTATGGTGGGCGCCGGTTTTTATCTGCTGACCCTGACCGTTATACCGCCCTGGGTGAAATGGACCGCCCTGGCCGCCGTCACCATGGTGGCCATTCTCTTTTTCAGTTTCGTGGACCGCCCCCGCATCTTTTCGGATTCCCGGTGGACCGCCTGGCATAATGCCGGGTTTTATTTGAAACAACACTGGATTCTGGGATCCGGTCTAGGCCATTGGAAAGAGGTATTTTCCCGCTTTCCCATTTGCAAAAAACTGTGGTGGACCACGGCCCACAACGAATATTTCCAAACCTTTTTTGAAATGGGGATGGCCGCCGTCGTCATCATGGCCGGGTATGTCATCCAGACCGCCCACCGGGCGTGGAATTTAACCACCGCTCGGCGCATCCCCTTAACCGCCATGGTGGTGATTTTCGTCAATGCCATGGCCCATTTTACCTTTCATGTGGGCACCACGGCCATGTTGGCTATCATCTGGATGGCCTTAATGGAAGTGGAAGCATGATCAATCATTAGGAGGACGAAATGGCAGCCCCCACATACAATTGCCCATTTTCAGCCACCGGTGGCACGACCGACTACGTGATGCAATGCTCCGAAGTCCTTGCCGCCAATACCAACAAATCGTGCCCTCTGTATAACAGCAACGACGAGGAATGTCTCCTGCGGCAATTTTACCAGGGCCTCGTCAATGCCAAGCACCTGGGCGACGCGTCATAAAGGAGAAAATGATGGCCAGGAAAAAAGCCGCCGTGAAAGCGGAAAAACCCAAGAAAACAATGATTGAGAAGCCGAAAGCCGCCACCCCAGCCCCCAGCCCATTACCGCCGCGGGTGTGTGAGTTTCATCAGAAATATCCGAAACGCCATTTTCCGGGGTGTACGTGTAGACCATGACCTTTGACACCCAAATAATCACGGACCTGGCCGTCTTTTTTAATGAAGACGAACACGCCGAAACCGTTTCATACAATGGCGTGAATATCACCGCCGTGGTGGATCATGGCGACATCATGGACGACGACAGCGCCGTGGTGCACCGCCAGAAGATCCTTTTTGTGCAAGCCACGGATGTCGCAACCCCCGCCTACCGCGACACGGTCATCATTGACAGTGTCACCTGGCGCGTGGGGCCGGTAGACAAATTCGAGGAAGACGGGGACACCTGGATGCTTCCCCTTTACCGTGACGAAAGGCCGATTCTCTAATGGGAGTTAACTTCACAGCCAGGTTTAAATCCCTCCAGCGCGAGCTGCAAGCCTACGATAAAAAGCGCATCAAGGCTTACCAGACCGCCGTGAAAGTGGAAGGGTTCCGCCTGTCCAGCCTGCTTAAAGCGGAAATCCGCCGGGGCGCCCCGGGCGGTCGGTCCTTCAAGCCCTTATCCCGCCTGGCCATCGCCCGCCGGTACGGGCAGATGAAACGGAAACCGCCCCTTCATCGCTTGGCCATCCCGGTCCGGTATCGCGTGGATTATGCCACCGGAAAAATGGCCTTTTCCGTGGGTTATTTGGTCGAAGATATTAGCAACCCGTGGAACCGCAACACCCAAACAGGCATAAAATCCAAAAATAGAATCTCGAAAAAATGGGCCTACCTGGTCAAACTGCACCAGGCCGGGAAGCGGATCCCCGTGACCCCTGACATCCGAAAGGCCCTGGTGACCATCGGCGCATCCATGCAGAAACGTAAAAACACCCGAAACCAGTCCAACGTCTTCTTTTTAAAGAAATCCACCACCAGCATCAACATCCCCGCCAGGCCCATCATTGATCCATTCTGGAAGGCCCACCGGCAAAAGGCGGCACATAACATCATGCTCAATTTCCACCGGAAGATGCAGGGGGAACGAATATGAACATCACAACCCTGATTCACGCTTTTAGGGATGCGGTTCATGATAGCACCACCCTGGCCGCCTGGTGCACCACCCACTATGGAAGCGCCCATGATGTTTATGTGGGCATCGACACCCGCAACCCCCCCGCCATCAGTAAACCCCTGATTCACCTGTTCCCCATATCCCGCACCGACGGAGGAAGCGGGGAACAATGCACCATCGGAGTTTCCTGCGGGATCCCGGACGACGATCTATTGACCACCACAAAAGCCAGGGTCATTGAATTGGAAGGCATATCCAAGTTGGATGACTACCGAAACCAGATCAAAGCCATCATTGAAGCGGTTTCCCTATCCACCGGGGAGTGGTTCGGGGACATCGAAACCCACTATGAAACCGTGGAATTTTTCCCCTATTTTCTGGCCACCATGGACATCCCGGTCCATTACCGGGTCCGACGCATAAGGAATAAATTCTAATGGATGAAATCCTGACCGCCATTAAAACCGCGTTAAGAGCCGCCATCACCACCGTGGCGGATGCGAATATTGTGGTGGTGCCCCACCTGGACCACATCCCCAACGGCACATCGTTTCCGTGCATCACCATCAAAGACGGGGAGATCATAAACGCCGCCCTCATGGGGGGATGCAAAGAACAGGCATTGACCGTTCACGTCATCCCATGGGTCACCATGGCAGATGATGAAATCAGTTTGGTAGGAAGTGCCACCGTAACCGGCCTTCTGGATTTGGTGGACGACATCGAAAGCGCACTCAACAACAATTTATTGGATATTTCCGGGCTTCAAGGCGCCTGGTGCGATACGTCAGCGCCATCCGAGCTTTTTGGTGATGACCGGGAAAGTCTGCAGCGGAAGATTATAACCGTCAACTATGAAAAACAGGAGTAAACGCCATGGCTTACAAATTGAAAAAGAACCAACCGGAATTCGACGTGGTAGACGGGCCGGATGCCGGAAAGAAATTTAGGCACGGGATTTTGTATCCGACCGTCCCGCCGGGGGAGTTAAAACGGTTTGACACCGTGAAGGCCCCCAAACCCAGCCAAAAGCCGACGCCCAAAAAAAGCGACGACTCTGAGGCTAAAACCACCCAGGTGAAAGAGATTTCGCCCAAAAAAGGAGGGCCTGACAAATGAGATCATGGAGAGGACAACATAATTTGATGGCTGTTTCTGCCAACACTGCTGAGACCGCCATCAACACGGAACAGACGCTCGATACCACCATGCTGGTGGCACAGGGCGACGTCATCAACCTGGAACCCAAGCGGGAATCCAACGCCGACGAAATGACCGGCTATGAGGAGCCCGATACCGTTCGGGATCTGGGAGCCCTGGCCGGTGCAACGCTTAATTTTGAGAAAGCCCAGCCCCAGCACTTTGCTTTCCTGCTGGCTTACGCCCTGGGCGCCATTACCACCAGCGCCGCCGGGACCGGATACAGCCACTTGATCACGCCCATCTCCGGTGATGTTGATGTGTCCCGAAGCAACCCGAGTTTCACTGCGGGCATGCGATTCGGCAATACGATCTTAAAGCGCCTGTTTGCCTCCATGTTTGTGGATTCGGTTTCCGCATCGTTTCCCCGTGACGGATGGTGCAAAATTAATGGCACCATCAAGGGGACCGGGAAGGTCTCCGATAACATCACGGAGGAAAGCATCACGGTTACGCCTGGCGCTGATCCCTTTGCTTGCAGTACATCGCTAACTCTGGCCTCCAATGCCGTCGAAGGCGCCACCGCTACCGAGCGTTTGCAAAACGTGCAGCGTGTCCGGGTGCTTCTGGCCACCGGGGAATGGACCGATGTGGCTTATACGGCAGTTTCCGCCGCCACACCCGCCGTGATCACCGTCGAGGAGATTAATGCCGTTAGTGTCGTCGACGTCACCTTCAAGGTCCTGTACATTCCGACCGAGGCAGCGTGGTGTACGTTCCCCGCCCGTGTCACCGAAACCCCGTTGCGGGTCACCGATCTCACTGTCAAGCTGGGTGGAAAATATACCGCCGCAGCCGGTTATGAGGTAGGACGGGAATTCGCCTGCGAGGTTGAAAGTATTGATTACAGCATCCAGAACAACCTCCAGCCTGAAATGTGTGTGGGCGGATCCGGAAGTTATGCCGACCGATGCTTCCGGGATGGTCGGGCGCAAACCCTGAAATTCAACCGGGAATTCCGCGACTATATCCTCCAGCAGCACATCGATGATAATGACACCTTTGCCGTGCAGATCCTGGCGGAAGGTGCCGTTTTCGACAGTCCGCACATGTACACCGTCGGGATCTATTTTCCCAAGGTGGCTGTCCTTTCCGCACCGCTTTCCGTCAATGGCAAGCGCCTGGCTGAAGCCGGGGATTTTATCGTGCTGGAAGATTCCACCGAAGGATCCGTCAGCGTCACCGTTAAAAACATTGTGGCCACATACATGGCGTAAACCGTAGGGGCACGACGCATCGTGCCCCTTACAACCCCAGGGGGAGGGCACGACGCATCGTGCCCCTACCGCCCCACAACAAAAAAAGGAGAGGATATGCTGAATCTGGTCGAAACCACCAAAATGATCGTTATTGCCGCCCCGGGAGGGGATGAAGTGGGTGTCTATTTCCGTCAGGCTAACACCAAGGAAATGCACGGATACCAAAACGAAGCGGTGCAACGGAAACGAAATAACGTGAAATTCCGAGCATCCGAAGCCCAACTCAAATATGGGCACAAGGTCATGCTCGGTATCCGGGACGGAGACTGCGGTGCTCCCAATCCCGAAGGAGAAATGGTCCCCATCAGCAGCGACCCCGCAAGCCCCGACTACCGGGAAAACTGGCGGGAGCTCCTGGAGCAATACGCACCCAACATCATTATCGCCCTGGGTGCCTATGTGTTTGGTGGGACCGAGGCCCTTGAAGGGGAAGAGAGCGTCACAAAAAACTAACTGACGATCTTCGGGCGCTGAAAGAGGGCCTGTGTACCGATGACGATCGCAAGAAATGCGAGCTGGAATTCGGCACAGGCCCAAACCTGGAATGGACCTGCCAAAACTGCCCGAAAAAGCCGGCCGAAGATCTTCACCCCTACACCTTGAAGTTGTTACACCTCCGCACCTTGAAGAAAGCGGGTTACCCCTTGGAAGCAAACGATCTTAATTATGAAGAATGGCTGGACCTGGGACGGGTTTGCCAGGCCCTGGATATGGGATGCCCGTTCATGGGATCGGGATCGGATGACGGGAAAGGGAAGACGGACGACGGAAAAGGGCAGACAGAGGACGGGAAATGAGCACAACTCCCCTCAAAATTAAAATTGTGGTCGATGATGACGGAACCGTCAAAATCCAGAAATTCGGCCAGGCAGCAGAAAAAGCCGGAAAAAAGGGCACCGTCGCCTTCAAGAAAACCGGAAAATCCCTGGATGATATGAACAAACGGGCCGGGATTGCGTCTAAGCATATCCTGTCTCTGGGTGCCGCGATTGCAGGTTTGGCCTCCGGTGTGGCCATTGTTGGCCTGATGAAACTGGTCCACGCGGCATCCGATCTGAACGAAACCCTCAGCAAATCAAACGCAATTTTCAAGTCCCAGGCGCAAGAAATGCGCACCTGGGCCGAGTCCGCCGCCACCTCAATGGGCCTGAGTACCCAGGCCGCCCTTGAAAATGCCGCCACCATGGGCAATATGTTTGACCAACTCGGGGCGGGCGCAACCGTAGCCGCTGCAACTTCAAAACAAATGGTCCAGCTATCCGCCGACATCGCATCCTTTCACAATGTGGCCGGAGGCGCCACCAAGGTACTTGACGCCATGATGAGCGCTTTTCGTGGTGAATACGACGCCCTGCAACGCTACATCCCCACCATCACCGCCGCCAGCGTACAGCAAAAAGCCCTGGCCATGACCGGAAAGGCAACGGTGAAAGAGTTGACGAATCTTGAAAAAGCCTTTGCCGCCCAGAAAATCATCATGGATGATGCCGGGGCCGCCGTCGGAGATTTTGCGAAAACATCGGCAGGTTTAGCCAATCAAGAACGAATTTTGGATGCAAACCTGGCGAATTTAAAAGCCCGGATCGGGGAAGAGTTGTTGCCGGTCGTCAGGGATGTCGTGCAGGAGTTAAACAAGTGGGTCAAGGATGTGGACCTGCGAGGATGGGCCGCAAGCACAGCTGAAGGATTGAAAATTGCAATAGATGCCATCGGGTTTCTAGGCGAGGGATTGCAGGGGCTATGGCGTGGCTGGCTATCTGTAAAAAAGGCGTATCTGTCAACGGAAGAACTGGCACTAAAACTAAAGCTTTGGGCCAATGAGGGGGAGGCTTCCGAAAAGAAAATCCGCATGGAATTGATCGCCACCCAGATCGCCATCGCAGATGTCGCCAACGCAATTGTCGTGTTGGATGAAGCGCAGGCGGGCCGAACGGGCGCCCTATCGGCGCTGGGCCAAGCCGCCATCGCCACTCTGCCGCCTCTTACAGCTACAGCTGCAGCGATTAAAAAAACATCCGATGTGATGGGCTTAACGACAGCCGAATCAAAACACCTGGCAGATGCGCTGAAAGCACTCACAGACAACTACGCCGCTCTGGAAGCACAAATGGCAGCAAGCGATCTGGCTGCAAAGACTGAAGAGTTCAGGCGATTGAAGCTAGAACTATTCGGTGACCATGATGTTGCCATCTCCGTGCATCTTGAAGGGGCTGAAGAGGCAGCGTCCCTAATAAAAGAGCTTGACGATCAGCTTGCCGCACTATCCGATACCTCATCGGGATCGTTGTTTGAAGGTTCAATCTTTGGCGATGATGCAAATCAGAATGTCAATAACCTCATGAAATCCTTGTCTGACATGTACGACATGTACGGGAAGATGGGGGAACAAGAGAAACATCTCGCTGAGCTCAGGGCTAAGGCGGATAAGGCGTTTATTAAAGGTTCTGAAGAGCACATCAATGCGCTTGAAAAGATTAAGAACATAGAGAATAAATACGCTGTTGACAATATCACCGATCAACTCTCAGCATACACCCAACTATTCGGCAGCATTAAGAACATGTACGCTGAAAACTCAGCCGAGTACGAGCGCTGGGCCATGATGGAAAAAGCTACTGCAATCGCCGGCATTCTGCTTAAAGCTGCAACGGCAATCATCAACGCCGGCGCTAACGGTGACGGTTATACTGCAATCGCTCGTATGGCAGCGATGGCAGCGGCAGTCGCCAGCGTATTGTCACAGGTTGGTTTGTCAATGGGCGGACCAGGTGGAGGCAGCGGTGCATCTGAGCCAGCAGATTACACACCCGGCAGCACTATCCTGGGTGGTGAAGAGGGGCAGGCCAGTGAATCATTGAAGAATGCATTTGATGCGCTGGAAGATATAAATGCCGAACAATACGATAAGCTGGTCGATATTTATAATGAATTACAGCAGTTGAATCAAAACATCATGGGCCTTGTGGTCGCCATTGTAAGAGGTGGCGAGATAGGTTCTTTGGAACTTCCCAGGGATAAGGAACGTGACCTGTCAGGGATAAAGTTACCTTTAGAGGGTGAGGGGGTTTTTGGCTTTCTTGTAAGTTCGGCACTCGCTTTTATTGGAAAACAACTACAGGCTGTTGGCAAATGGTTGTTTGGCGGTGATATTAGTTATGAAATCCTTGAATCTGGTTTATCACAATTCGGTGGCGCTCTTTTGACCATGGCCGATGTCATGAGCGGAATCTCTCAGGTCCAGATGCGAGCGTACTTGTGGTATGAGAGAACGGTTGGAGGCGGCATCATTGGTGATGACGACAAGCAGAAAAAAACGATCTATAGCGGTAAGCTAGAAGATGTATCACGATTGTTCACGAAAATTATTGCCAACATAGGCAAAACCATGTTGGAACTTGCAGACATACTTGGTTATGGTGAGGATACGATAAAGAAGATAAAAGAGTATGCCGTGCATCTTGGTAAAATTGATTTGAAGAACATGAATCCTCAACAAATTGCCGACGCATTAAGCGCCTGGTTTAGTGATTTTGCGGACAGGATGGCCGGAGATGTGTTCGGCCCATTGCTAAAACGATATCAAAAAGTCGATGAGGGGCTTTTTGAAACAGCAGTTCGTCTGGCGATTGAAAAAGAAATGTTAATGACAATCCTGGACATGACTGGCACCGCTTTTAAGGGTACTGCAACAGAGGCGGTACATTTAAGTCAGGAACTTATTGCACTTGCCGGAGACATGGAAAAGCTCCTTGAAGGTGCTACGGCTTATTTTGAGAATTTCTTAACTGCCGGGGAGCAACATGCGTATCTGTTAAATAGCATGGCAGGGATGTTCGACAATCTTAATGTCACAATGCCGACTACCCGCCAGGAGTTCAAAGACCTGATGGCCAGTATCGATTTAACAACAGACGAAGGCAAGGCGTTGTATATCGCGCTCCTTGGTTTAGCCGGTTCTATGGGAATGTTCTTTGATCAAGTAGAAGAGGCGGCCGAAACTCTATTGGAGCTTGGCCGCAGGCTTTCAGAGACAGACCTGGAGGCTACCATAAGAGGGATCATAGAGGATTGGGAAGAAGGATGGTCCGCATTCGCCGTCCTGTTCGGGTTGGATTCTGATACAAGGGCGGGCTTAGACAAAGAAATAAGTGATAAGATTGCAGAAAAGACAAAAGAAATAGAACAATTAACAGAAGACCTTAAATACTTGAATGATGCGATCGCCCTTCTCGCAGCCGCTCAAGAAGACCCGGAAGCTGCTGCCGATGCCTTAAAGAAGCATTTCCAGGCATTGCTTGATGGTATGAAAGGAATTCTTGATCCTGAGGCTTTAACAGATGCGTTACATGAATTTGCACTGATCAAGGATAATGCCGGGATAACAAATGGCATCAAGTTTCTAGGCATTGCAATAGACAGATTGAAAGAACTTGATGGCGTCGGGCTTGACTCTTTAATAGCTGAGCTGGAAGATCTAAGACAATCATTCGCAAATTTTGCCTATTTTGAAGCAGGTGGTGGCCTAGAGGGGGCATGGACTCCCGAAGAAACAGCTTTAGCTTTTACGAATATGATGGAAGATATCGCCCACGCAATAGATTCAGTCAACGAAGCATTAACCGCAAACAGGGGCAACGAGCAAGTTGTTGACATGCTGGATAGGATCAAAGCGTATTTAAAAAGTCTCCAGGCTATCATGAAAAACTTCGAAGATGAGCTTGGGGACGACCTTACATCACCTGCCAAAAGGAAACAGCTCAGCGGAATTTTGGCGGATTTGGGGAAGAACGATTTTGAAAGTGCTATAAAATACCTTATGGACCAGATCAAAGCCCTGGAAGCTGTGGGTCCGTCTGACGCCCTAGACAAAGCAAAAGATGCGTTACAGAGGCTTTTGGAGGCGGCGGCTGCTTTTCATGAATACGAGTTGAAGCAACTGGATCTTATAAAAGTTGAACTTGGTCTTATGACATCTGGAGCATACGAAGCCAAACGATTGGCTGAAATCACGGCCAGGTATGCCAGATATGGAAAGTCTATCAAGGAGCTTATCGCAGCTTTCGGGGATATGAGCCTTGATGAGCTAAAAAGGATGGCAAAAGAACTTGGGATCGAATGGACAGACATTGCCAGAGACATGGCGTTTCTGATCGCACAAGAACGTGAGCTCATGTCCATTCGTAGGGCGCAGGCAGAGCTTGAAGGCAAAAATACAAACCTGTGGGACATAGCGCAACGGTACGGGCTTGATTATAACAAGATGGACAGAGAATTTGCCCAGAAGATTGTTAATGATTTTCTTAATATGACAGCAGAACAAGTAAAAGCATGGGCAGAGAGTTTAGGGGTTTCAGCTTCTCAGCTGGTCAGAGATATTATGGCACTGGCGGCGGCTTTTGGTTTGGCTGGTGGCGATGCCAAAGAGCTAACTGCCCAGATACTAAAGAACCTTACGGAGCTAAGAAACCAGATTTATGAAGATGCTGGCCTTGCTGGGCCTGGTAGTGCGTCACAGGCCAGGGCTGATGCCTACCTGGCTCACATAGAAGAATTGCTTGCCACAAACCCAATGTCAGAAGCAATACTTTTGGAGGCCAGCAATGAATTAAGCGATTGGTATTCGGCCGCAAAAGCCGCCATTGATGCCTCCTGGGATCGGGTGGAATACTTTGCCCCAGGAAGTGAAACTGGCGTAGAAATGGGACAAGAAGCGGCAGAAGCTCTATTAAAAGCTGCTACCGAATTAGAAAATATTGCCAGCCAGGTTGAAAGCCTTGTCAATTCCGTTGAAAGCGTTATCAAATCTATAAAATACAGTGGCCTTAATTTGGCCGTGCCGTCCCAAAAAGCAGACGAAGCACTTCTTGACTACAACGAACTGAAAGCGAAGGCAAACGCTCCCGATGCCACAGTTGCGGATGTGCAAGAATTCATAGGATTTGCCCAGACCTATTTGCAGCAAGTGCAAAATGACAAGAAATCAAGCACAGATCATCAAGATGCCTATGCCCTGGTTATGGGTGATCTCGAAACTGTAAAAGCGAAGGCAGAAGCTGGTGGCTACGACGCCATGATACTTTTAGAACTAAAAAACATAGGCGGTAAGATCGAACAGCTTGATCCCGACTATTCCGGGCTGGTTGCCACGTTCGATAATGTTGCCGGGAGAATAGAGGACGCTTTAGAGGAACTGAAAGTATGGGCTGAATTGAAGATAACTTTTGAGGGAATTGATCCAGGTGATGCGGCTGCGATTCTTGCCTTCTTTGAAATGATTATTGATAAGTATGGATGGGATTCGAGCAAAACACTTTATTTCATAGGCCATATTGATTGGGGTATTTTCACAACAGAGGAAATTGATAGGCTGCTAATGGAGGCAGTTGCCGCAGTCGGTTGGGAACACCCAAACGTTTTGGCCTTCATAGGAAGGATTGATTGGGGGAAATTTACAACTGACCAAATTGACGCTTATTTGCAAATGATTATCGAAGCTGTCGGTTGGGATTCAGACGCGATGTTGACAATGATAGGCGTTATTGATTGGGGAAGGTTTACGGCGGATCAACTTAACGCATACTTATTGGACATGATCGCTGCGATTGGGTGGACTCATCCCAATGCACTTGCTTTTGTTGGTGCTATTAATTGGGGCGAATTGACACACGATCAGATTGCTGCCCATTTAAACTCCCTAAACACGATTGAAGATTGGAATTCACCGGCTGCTTTAAAATTCCTTGGAGACATCGATTGGGGGCAGTTTAAACCAAGTGAAATTATTGACCAAATAAACAGGATCAATGATCTTGAAGATTGGACATCTCCCGCCAAACTTATTTTTGCAGGTGGGATTGATTGGTCAACCCTTGATGCGGCAGCAATCAAAGAGGGAATCGATGCGTTATTCATGGGGGTCGATATTGATGATCCTTTCGCTTTAAAACTGATGCTTGAACTTTCAGACCAGGGCATCCCCTGGGCTGATTTAAGACAGTCCTTAATTGATCATGGGTATACAGAGGAAGAGGTTATAAAGGCATTAAAGGCCACCTACACGGATGCCACAAGAGAAGATTGGTCATGGGACCAGTTTAAAGAAGCCTGGACCGCAATGGGCATGGAGGATTCCTGGGCCACGAAATACCTGGAGGGTATTTACAAGGACAGTGGTGCGGCAGGACTCGCTTATTGGTCTGATTTTGTCCTTGCTTTCGATATGGCTGGCGTACCACCGGAAGACGCAGAGAAGGTTTTAAAAGCTGTCTACGAAGCAACGGGTGGACAGCCTGACATAGCCCTGTGGTCTGATTTTGAAGACGCGATGGATAAAGCGGGAACAGATGATGTAGCGAGAAAGGCAATCGAGGCAGCTTATAATGACAAAAACGGAGCATTTCCCGCGTATGGCGATTTAGAAGATGCTCTAAAAAATGCCGGGATAAATACTGATGTGATAAAGGAGATTAAAGCCAAATATGACAGCGGAGATATGTCATGGGTAGAGCTTGAAAGGTTGTTGGCGGCCACTGGGACGCCTGATGAAGTGATTAGGCAAATCAAAGCGGGGGTCAAGGCTGAGGTGGCAGTTAAGCTTGAGGAGCAGGATGTGTGGCTTGCACAAATAGAATTGCTTATCGCTATTGCCCAAAACACAAGGTCGATGGCAGCAAGGCTAGGTGGAAGTTTTGTTTCCATTCAAACCATTGCCAATCTGTTTGATGAGGATTTGTTGGGTTCGCTTCCGGATCAGTGGTTGATGAATTCCGGTACTGGGGTATGGCCGGGAGGTAGTAGCGGCGGTGGAACAGTTTACATAGGTGGAACCGCGTTAACTCACCTTAGCAATATCTCCTCCCGTCTTTACGAGATGTTGACATATTACAGTAGGTGGTCAAATAACATTTGGGCTATTTCCACAAATGTTAGAGGCATTACCCCAGGATACTCAGAAGGTGGGATTTCAACCGGGCCGACATCCGGTCACTTAGAATTGCTGCACGGGACAGAAGCCATCATTCCTCTTAAAAATATGTCTATACCGGTTCAGCTTTTAAATGGCGGGTCAACAAGAGACGGATCAGATCAGCCAATCACAATCAATCTGCAAGTAGTCACGCCGGACGGTGAAATCACGAAAGAGGAAGTGATCGAGGTCGCACGACAGGAAGCGGATAATGTCCGCGTAAAGGTCGAACGTCGACCCATTGGGGCCAGGAGAATCTAATGGCCCAGAGCCTCCTGGAATTTCGAACAGAAGAATCAGCCACATGGCTGGATTCGGATATCGTTGATTTCAAGGATTCGGCTGTATCTTGGCATACCGCGACCCTTCAAAGTGTCGCTCTGGAAGATTTTTCGGATAAGAAATACTGGGCTGATGAAATTATCAGCTACACGCCGCCTCAATATCATCTCGCAACACCTACTGGCGGGTTTGTCCGTATGGATTTCGGAGATGTTGAGATCCGCCTCGATGGATTTGGGGGGCGAAAAGTGGCCGGGGTTTCGATTTTCACGGATGGGGATATTTCCTGGGCTGATAGGACGGATGAGGCAGAGTGGAACACAAGTGAAGTGGCGTATGGCGATCCCTCAACGTGGCCGCCACCGCGCGAGATATTCGTTAAGCAATATTTCACTGAGTCTGATGAATCGGCCCTCGTGATCCTCTTTGACGGTGTGGGACACCGGGCCGGGTTCGGCGACAAGAGTGTTCGGTATGAGCTTTACGGGCGCCGGTACACGAAACAGTTTTTGTCAACCGTCACGGATTACAACTCTGATACGGTCCCAATCCCCAGGGCATTGGGGGCGGTCTACTACGCGCAGGCTTTGAGGTTGCCAGACGATGGGTCTAGCCGACCCACATATCATAACGGCTATCTCTCCGGAACTAATGGCGTAAATTGGAGCGTGTTTGACGATGGGGTCAATATTGATGCCAACGTGGTTGACAATGGCGACGATACGTTCGGCTTGGCAGCTACCCCCGTAGGTGAGGTGACGATAACCGGGACCGGAGCAATAGAAACACTCTCTGAACTTTTCACCTGGGCCACAGCTGAATCCCGGTTGGCACTTTCCTATGCTTATTCCGCATCCCTGGAATCTTCACCATCGCCATCAATCAGCTATTGGGCCGACAGTCAAACCCTGCTGATCGATATGCTTAGTCAGATTTCATCCTATTTTCGACACCTGTTTTATGAGAGCGGAAGTAATTTGGTCGCCGTTGAAATGAGCAAAACAAACGGAACCAGGTCTTTAATAGATGGATACGACTGGTTCAAGGAATCCGACTATGAAGATCCGCCACCCACATCTTTGATCCGTGCTTCATGGACACAACGAAATGCCGTTGAGGAAACCATCGGAAAGTATGTCAAGGACGAACCCGTGGAGGAAACCCAGGATTCAGACTACCCCTACGGGTCCGAGGCTTCGGCCACACCGTATCAATACACAAGGAACGCTGTATCGACCAGCCTGACAAGCCTCCTAGCGTACAATCTAAAGACTCAAGTTAATCTAAAAATGCCCGTGACCGATAACCTCCCGGTTCCTGGGGAACAAATCACGTTTACCGATACGGACAACTTTGAACAGGATCTTGATGTGACAATGTTTTGCAGAAATATAAGATACGACTTTGAAAATGACACCGTAGAAATAAGCGGTGACGGGGTGCTGACATGATCCTCATTCATCCTGAAAAACTATCCAGTGTGGCTGCTGACACGGAAGACGGGTCTTTTCCCGCCACTTACCTGGAAAACAATAAGCCAAAGCGATATTACAAATCTGCGGGCAGCAACATAGGCGTCATAACCGCCACCGTCGCAGCCAATGCTGATCAGATGGGGCTGTTTAATACAAATGCAGAGGGGGCAGATATTGACGTAAAGGTTTCCGGTGTGTCTCAAGAGACTTTCAGCGTTGACTTGACATCCCCCCACTCACACAATCGCCTATGGCAGAGCTACACAGCACAGGGGGTCATCCATACCATCGATATCACCCTGACCGCCCCGGTAGGAAAAGCGGTTTACGCCGGGGTCTTGAAGTGTGGAAATGGGGTGGCTATTGCGAACCCGTCTTATGGCTTGACCGAATCCAGGCGGGATTTTTCAATCGTCAAAGAACTTAATAATGGTGCGTATTACATCAGGCAAAAAGACAGTGTGCGGAAGTTCAATGTCAATTTTATAGAGGATCGGACAGCGGACTTTTATAATTTCACAGCCGTTGCGGATTACTACGGGCCGACCCCGCTCGCGATTCTCTTAGCCGAGAATAGTGACGACCACGAATGGGCGATCTTCGGTCATATCCTAAGCCCGTTTTCAGCAAATCACGCACATTCGAATCACAACACCGTATCGTTTGGAATCACGGAGGCAGTGTAAATAATGTCTAATTTTTATGGGGCAACAGGATTGATCGGCGGAGCATCGGGCGACTTGGATAATATCGACGGGACCAACCTGGCGTCTGGTGACGGGGCTTTTGTGGTCACATCAACTGCGCTCTATGTGTATTATCTTAACGCATCCAGTGGCGCCGCTGAATCTTCACCCGATATCATTTCACCTGATGCGAACGCCAGCAATAAACGCTGGATTCTGGTTGATATCGTCGGCGAAGACGCGGTCATGGAGCTTTTAAAACTTTACGACACGGACAAAACCCAAACCATTAGCCTAAAATGGAACGAAGATGACACCGGTTCCCGGGTTTTAAATATCCTGGTGGGGGGCGGAGACCGTAGCATCACCCTAAACGAAGACTTTACCGTGGGAGATGGCGGAAACGTCACCATCACAGCGGAAGATGCCGCCGGGGCCATCACCCTTGACAATTGCAGCCTGGAAGTGGAAGACACCGTCGGGTCCGGGAACACCATAAAATTCATCATCGGAACGGATGACGCCAGCCGCACCGTCATATTAAGCGAAAATTTCACCATCGGGGACGGACACGCCGGCACCATTGTATTTTCCGCCGCAAGCAAAATCTTGACCGTATCCGAAACCATGGACGCGGGCGCACATAAGAACCGACACGACCCAGCCGATGGCGCGGATCCGGTTGACACCGCTGCCGCTTCCGAAATCGCAGGTGTCCAGGCCGCCGCAATCGGATCAAGCCATAGCCTGGCCCGATCCGACCATGCCCACCAGATTCAGCACGGAATCGTGGACAATCACCTGGTCACCGTAGACCAGGCCGGTGCCGCCAGTGGGGAATATGGGCGCTTTACTGCCAACGGCC
>Ga0208769_1000475_pt1 | contig 19359 bp, 31 predicted proteins | sample AntAceMetag02UKC_FD_184768 | JGI IMG/M metagenome (GOLD analysis project Ga0208769, IMG submission 184768) | Saline lake microbial communities from Ace Lake, Antarctica- Antarctic Ace Lake Metagenome 02UKC (SPAdes) (version 2) | ecosystem: Environmental > Aquatic > Non-marine Saline and Alkaline...
ATCTTCTTATCAATTTTTTTATCTAATATAATTTTTTCAGTTAAATCATAACTATCATCAAGGTAAAACTCATTATGTATATCAAAACTAATAATCTTTTCATATTTATCTACACTAATATACAAATTAAACATATTTGTTAATGTTTTTATATATTTCATTTGTGTTAATTCATCATCACCTAAATATAACATAGGCTCCTGTAAAATATCAGGATATACAAATTCTATATTTTCTACTTCACTTTCTAATTTTAAATTAAAGTCCCACCTGAATTGTATTTCTTGTCCAGTTGAACCTCCAATTGTATCAATTTTTTTAATCTTAAATTTTAGAAATGGTGCTGCATCATTACTAAATGTTTCATCTTTATACAAATAAACAGCAGGTAATAAAAAATCTATTGTTGTTGTGTTGTCTCCTATTACTAAATAATCTTCTTCATCTTCATCATTATCCCATTTTAATTTATTATTCCATGTTTTTACCTTTTGTCCAGAAGCATGTAAACCATCTGTTGTAGGATATACAATATATAAATCTAATTCATATTCATCATAAAAATCAGAACCACTTACCAATGCTCCACCAAAAACATTTATTTCTCCTGTAATTCTTATGTTTGTTCTTTGGTCTTTTCTTGGTGAAAGTGTCCACCAGCCCAATGGTTGAGTATTTAAAATAGAAATTGAATTATATAGCAACGTAGGGCGTCTACCATAATTAAAATTTTGATATTCATCAGCATGTGCAACGTTATATGATTCTCCTAAAACAGCAAAATCACCATCTATATTTCTTCCTACTAAACTATTAACAGTTGCTAAACAATGTGTAAATTCTGGAGTTATTATTTCTTGTTCATCATATTCACTAACCTCATTAGTTATAATTGGTGAATATAATGGTACTACTAAACTCTTAAAAATATCATCATCAAATAAACTTCCATCTATAGTATAACCTTCATTAGTAAACATATTTGTTAATATAGTTTTAGCTGGAATAACTGGTATCATATCTTTACCTAATAAACCTTTTGTGTTGGCTATCTCTTGACTATTATATGAAAAAGTATTCATATAATCTCCTGTTTCCATTTGCTTACCTCTATTCATTATACCAAATGAATAATCTTGGTTTGCTTCAACTAATTCTTTACCATTATCATAAGCACTCACTAAACTTTCTATATTTGATATACTTGTATCTATACTAAAATCAGTTTCTAAATTCATTAATAATTTATCTGTTAAAATTGTGAATATATCTATAGCATCACTTTTATATAAAACATTAAAGTATTTTGAACCTGTGTCTGTTGTTATTATATTTTTTAATTCTAAATTTCCTAACCCTATATCAATTCCATTTACAACCAAAAAACATTTTTGTAATGTTAAAACATTGAAAAATGGATCTGAATCATTATGGTTCAAATAACCAAAAAACTTTTGGTTAATTTCTGTTGCTGGTAATAAAAATGTTTGTGAATATAAACTTTTTATTTTATCTGGCTCCATTATATCTTTTAAAGACTTTGATAAAACCATATCAGCTTTTTCATCAACGCCTAATTGAAGCCAGTAATATGGTTCTACTGTTGTTGTATTAAAAATTGAAGTGGTGTGTGTGTTTATAAGTCCAGTTATTGTTGTGATGTTTATATCATAAATATAAACATCATCATCACCATCAATAGCAAAAAATAAATCTTTATTGTTTCCTGCCTTTGTAATTTTTTTAGTATATGTTCCATCTGTCTGAAATTCTGTAGGTCCAAAATAATTCTCAAAAAGTGGAGCATATGTATAATCTGAACCATCAACATCAACAGCTCTAATATATAATCCACCTGTAGAAGTATTATTAACATAATGAATCTTGAATGTTATTTCATATTCTCCTGTTTCCTCAAATATATCATTTAGATATATTTTTCCTTTTTTATATAATCTTATTGCATTATATTCTAAATATGTTGCCTCTTTATCTGTTTTATCATTATTATAAAAATATAAAAACTCTGTATTTGTTTTTGTAGAAACAATAGAAGATTTATATATATTTTTTTGTGTCTTAGCATATAATTCAATCATTAATATCTTACATTATTTTGTGAAATTAAAAATTTTAATTTATATTTTTTTAATCCTTTTCTTTTCTTATTATAAATTATGGCTTTCTTCTCTAAACTTATAACACTGACCCACTCACTATTTATATTCATATAAACTTCTGTTGAATGAAAAAGATCCTCTAGACCATCTATTTGTGATTGATTCAAAAAATCTGTGTGTAATTCATACCATGTCTCAACCTCATTCCTGTAAACATTCATTCCTTTATTATAATTATTCTTTACAACTTTTTCTGTGTCAAAATTCAAGGTGTTTATATTTTGATTATAAATATCTTTATTCATAGATATATTCTTTTCATTTGCTTTTTGAAATAAATAATAATCTACTCCGCCTTTTGTATTTTCCCAGGCAACATTTATACTTGTAAAATTACAATCTTCTACAATTGTAAAAGTGTGCTTCTTTGTCACCTGTCCACCTGTTCCATTTGGCCATGTATAACCATGTATTTCATATTTCTCAATATAATTTGTATAATCTACTCCTAAGTAAGTAAATGTTAATTTATTTGTTCCATCAGTGTATAAATATAATAATGTATTTGTACTTATATTTGCTCCTACTTCTGGATAAATATATCTTAAATAAAACTTTGTGTTTTTCCAATTATTTAATCCTACTGGTAATTCTATCATATAATCATCTCCACTTGTGCTTGCTGTATATTGATCAGAAGCAGTAGCATTCCAATATGGATTAGCCTCACCCAAAACAATAATTTTATCTATTCCTGTACCTGCTACAAATGTTATAGTCATATATGTTTGGTATATTTTTGCGACATTTGTTGCTGTTGGTTCGACATTCAAATTACCATTATATGTTCTAAAAGTGAAATCATCTGTTGCTCTTATATTATGATTAACTGGCATGCTAACTAAAAAATCTGTTGTATCAGAATAACCTGGTATGTAATTATCAGGAGAAAAATCTGGATCTGAATATCTTAATCCTGTTTTAACTAACCAAGAGGTTTCTGTTCCACCACTATATTCCTCAACACTCTCATTATAAACAACAACATTGTCTTCTATATTACTTATAGAGGTTATACTAGGATTGAAATTGAATGAAGTTTTTGATTTTAGTATCTCTGTAGGATCATTAAAGCTTAATTTGTCCTCTAAAGGCACTGTTGTACCATTAAAAAACACACCATCCATGTCTGTTAGACTATATTTATAGTAAAAATTTGTAGATGTTGTTAAATTTGTCTTATAAGTATAGTATGTTGGTAAGAAAACTGAATGTAAATTGTCTGGTAATTGTGTTTTAGTTATAGACATTAATATATTTTATTTTTATATAAAAGTATATTAATAATTTTTTGTTTTTATGGCTTCAGTGATACAGATAACCTGTCATATATCTCCTTATTTATATCATTCATGACTAAATTTAGATTCTGTTTGACTATATCATCTATACTTTTGTCTATATTTGTTAGAAATGGGTGAGGTTTTGTTCCATATTTCGATATGTTTGTTATAACTCCCCAAGGTGGTAGGTTTTTACTTGCTGCCCAGGCTATTATACTCTGAACACCTTTACTATTTAGATGATGTGGTCTAGTTCCATCATTAACAAATTGTGCATAATCCTGCATTTTTATATCAATTGAATTAGTATTAACTAACACAGTTATATTATTTCTTAATTTACCAGTATGTGATATACCAGCTGCATCAATTCTACTCTGTATTTCTTTTACTATCTCATCACCTATTGTTTGTAGTTTATCTTGTATAGTCATTATTTATAATTTATTTTGTAGGTATATTATATTAAAAATCTTTTCTAAAACATTCACCACAATAGAATTACCAGCTTGTTTATATAATTCTCTATCAGTATGTATATCACAAACTTTATTATATTCTTTCTTTGTAAACCCCATTAATTTCCAACATTCTAATGTTGTTAATTTTTTTATTTTATTATCATTTAATAAAATATGTAATGAGAGACTTGTTGTTAGTGTTGGTGCAATTGAATCTATATTATATATTTTTGAATCAGATTTCCACTTAGAATAACTTATTAAATTTATATGTTTTATATTATTTTTTGTATTATTAAATTTTATATCATTAGGTAAATAATTTTCCATATCAGGTCTCAAATACTTTTCATCTATAGGTTCAAGAATATCTTTAATTCTCAATTTTGTCATAGTTCCTTTAACATTTTCTTCAATGTTATCAATTTCTTTTAATGATGAAACCATATAACATCTATTTCTATTTTGTGGTATATCATAATTACTTGCTTTTAAAACTAAAACATAATTATAATAACCTTTGTTTTTTAGAAAATCTTTCCATTTATTAAAACCTTCAATATGTGGTTTATGTAAAATAGCATCAACATTCTCCATCAATAAAATTTCTGGCAATTCTTTAATCTCACCTAATAATCTACCAACTTCCCATAATAATGAACTACTCTTACCATCATACAAACCAGTTTGTTTTCCTAATATAGATATATCTTGGCAAGGAAATGAATATGTTAATAAATCACAATTTAATTTTGAACCATCAATATCCATTATAGAACCTAAATTTTTACTATTAATGTGATTTTTATATAATAAATTTAATTTATCTTCTTTCAATCTTTTTATTTTTGTTGGTTTTTTTGTATCTGAAGAAAAAGTACAATCTTTTAATCTTTCTAATATATCCTCTTTTTTTAATGGTATATAATTAGGATCAGGTGTATGTATTTCACCATAAGATATAATTGAATTTATACTCCACTCACTTATACCTACAACTTCATGTTCTATATTTTGGTTTTTTAATGCCTGTGTTTGTGATCCTATACCAGAAAACAATTCTATTACTTTTATAATCTTTGTCATTTTATTTTATTATTTTTTAGGTATTGTACATGAATTATTTGTCTGTATAAAATCAACTTCAACTTTCCAATTCCAACCAGCTGTTAAATCATCAAATTTTCCTGTGAATGGATTAGTAGTTATATTTTCTGTGTTTATAGAAAACCCATAGTCTTCATCACTCTCCATAAATTCTGTGACTATATCATTACCAATCATATATAAATTACTCATTATATCTAATAAATTATCACCTCTCTCCAAATCCATAATATATATTTCAAGGTTTAATTTTGATAAACTATTTATCTTATTTGTAGATACTGGCATGACATGCATATATGGATATAATAAATCTTTTGTTGATATGTTATATAATTCTCCAAAACCAAATTGGTTTATCTGTTTATGACTTGTTGCGAATGTTTCAAGTCTTGTGATTATTGTTTTTATACTTACCTGGCTCATTTTAATTAATTATTTTTTATATAAAAGTTAAAAACCACTTGTTTGTTTTTTCAACCTCTCATTTTCTAAATCTATTGATCTTTTCTTCCAACTTAACCAATTCAAAAAACTTGTTAGTGGCGCATCAAATATATTTTTGTTATTGATATAATAAAACTCCTTAGCATTATCATAACATATTCCTGCCCAACCTGTATCATCAGTTTCTACTTCTTCTGGCTCTTCTCCTTCTTCATAATCACCATCATCTTCCTCTTCTTCAATTGAAAATAAATTCTCATAACTTTTTAATTTGTTTTTTCTCCATGAAGTTAAATAATTTATAGGTGCAGTTATTTCTGATACACTCATATTTTTTATTATTTGTTTTAATAATTTATCTTTTTGTTTCATAAGTAAAATAATATCTTCATCAGGATCACAATTATCTTCCAATAACAATAAAGCCATTATAGTCTCTAATTTGTTTTTTATATCAGAAGTTAAAATATAATCTAAATCTATAAACCTACCTACACTCACAAGGTTCAAGTCTATTAATTTTTTATCAAAATAAGATTTTTTTAATTTGTGAGTTGAAATTGGCTCATTTATTATATTATTCCATTCAATCTTTTTTATCTCTTCTGTAGGTATATACCTCGCTAACTCAGAAGGTATATCACTCAACATATATAATAAACCTGTGTAATCTTGATCCTGAATAATTTTATATACATCATTATATTCTGTTAATGAAATCTCATGTAGTTTTTTTATAATATATTTTGTGTTGTTTATTTCTATAAAATAATCCATTGGTCTTCTTCTGTAAAATCTATTTTATTTAGAATTTTGTCTTTTTCTAATATATCTGGTTGTATAAACATCTGGGCTGGGAACCTGCCTGCATCTAATTTTCCTGTTCTATTATCTATCATAAACTTATCTTTTTGTGAATTAGAACAAAAAGATGGTCTATCAATTTTTCTTTCCACTATATTTATTTTCTTTGTTCCACCTTCTGTTCCAACCCTATTATTATCTATATCTAATATACTCAAATTTATATCCATAATTTAATATATTTTTAATGTTGTTTTTGATTTTGATAAAATAGTCTGTGCATACCTTATAGCATCTATTAAATGGTTGAAATCATCAATAGGCTTCTCTATTATTAAATCATTCTTATCCTTCATCCAGCCATAATTTCTTAACTCATTAATTAAATGTTTATCATCCTTATTTATGAACATTTTGAATATATACATTTTATTTATACCATCTATAATTGTGGTTTTCTTAACCTTATGAATGTTATAGCCATGTTTATATAAAAAATTTGTTAATTCTGGCCTAGCACTCTCAGCAATTATTCTATCCCTACCTATATTCAAGGTGTCCATTCTATCTTTCAATTGTTGAGGATCTAATCCACTCTCATATAATTTTGTCTCAATAAAAATTGTGAAGTCTTCATACATTGTCAATTTTACAATAGCTGTAGGATCAATATAACCATAATCTAAACCATATACAACTTTTTTAATCTTTTTATTTCTTGGCTCACCTGTAAGATAATAATTTATATCCTCCTCAAAAATTAAACCCTCTAATATACCTGGCTTACCTTCCAAATAAACTCTCCTGAAATTTTTATTGTTTCTACCCTTCTCAATTAATTCTTTTACAATAGCTTCTGGAACATATTGATTATCATGATATGTGCTATGAATTACAGCTACATCCTTTCTTTCAAAATCTTTATTAGCATAAAATAAACTCTTTGGATTCCAACTTGCTAAAATCTTATGACTTGTCCTTATACTTAATTGATCATAAATGTTCTTGCCTATATGATTTAATTCATCAAAATATAATATATCAGTTCTTATACCAATAATCTTATCCTCACTATCAGCACTAATAAATTGCATGATTGAACCATTACTAAGTGTGTAAATTAATTCAGTTTTATTGAAATGTTTTTTACTATTCAAATAACTCATACCATCCTGAGATAATACAATTTTCTTAAAATCTTTCAATGGTCCCTTTTTAATCTTACCTATAGTCTGTGAGACAATAGTGATTGTTTTATTTTTGTGCTTCAAGGCATATAATAATAATATCTGTAATATAGAAATTGTCTTAGATGAACTTGATCCACCATAAGAAAATATAATTCTTATATCATCATCATTAAAATGCTTCAATGTCTTCTCAAAAACTTTTGTTATCTTCATTAAATGTTTTCTATTTGTTCTATGATATCATCAATATCTTCATCATCATCTTTTCTTGTTATTGAAATCTTATCAATAGTGTGATGTATCTGCTGCTCTGTTCTTTCTACATAACCTCTTTCTTTTCCTTTGGTTTTCAGGTGAAATATAATTGAAGGTACATTATGCCTATCTATATTCTCATAATGTTTAGATTCAACAAAATCTAATGTCTCTTGTTTTATTTCATCACACTCATTAGCAAAATCAGCATCATCTTGATAATAAACATAATAAGTTTTTGTGCAAACATTAGCCTGTTTACATGATGTTGTCACAACACTTAAATTTTTTCTTAATGCTGCTAACAAGTTTTTCTTGTTTTGCTTCTTTGTTGTGTATTTCTTCTTTTCTTTAATTCTTGGCTTCTTTTCCATGATTAATTATTTATTTTTTAGTATTCATCTTCTTCTGTAAAATCTATTTTGTTTAGAATTTTTGAGGCTCCGCCTTTATCATCAAAACCACTTCTCATTATTTTATTAGCATTCATTACAAGATTATTATTTATATTTAATTTCTTGTTTATACCATCTTTACATTTAGAGGTTCCTTTCTTCTCTCCACTCTGTTCATCTATCATATTACCTATATCTGTTGATATAAACATCTGGGCTGGGAACCTGCCTTTATCATTTATTTTATCACCACTCTTTAATCCAAACATACTAAACTTACCAGTAGCATTTAATGAACCAGGTGTAGCGCTACTTTTGTCGTTTTCATCTAAAAATCCAACCCTATTATTATCTATATCTAATATCGCTAAATTAATGTCCATACTTACCTTTCCAATAATCAACTCTTTTTAATCCTGTTTCATAATACTCATCATTAATCTCACAAGTCCATATATTATCAGGATTATAACCCGCTTTCAATAAACCTATATATTCACTCATAACTCCTGAAAAAGGAACATAAACATATTGATTCAATTCTTTCGGTAATTTGAAAAGTGAGGTAATCTTATTATTTAATTCTATTGGCTTTAAAGTTGGATGCGAATTCTTAGCAACAAATTCTTTTGAATTTGTTGTGTTTCTTGTATCATTAATACATGCTTTACTATTTAATTGATTACTTTTTATAATTTTATCAGGTTCTAATTCCAAACCAGCATTCCTTTCCTTCTTCGCAACCTTTGGTTGATATGTAGCAAGGTCAGGATTCTTTAAATATTCAATCATATCATCTAAACAACTCTTATTCTTATGAGGCTTCTTAAATACTAATATAGTCTCTACTACTTGTTTTAGAGGAGCTATTGAGTATTTATAACCTTCTAATAATTTACCTTCTTTTGATTTTGATTTAGTTATATCTATATCTCCCATCTTACCCAATCGCTTATCAACCATTTTAGAAGCATCTGTGGCTTTGGGAAAGCTAGAAATAAAATACCAATATAAGGACTGATGTTGAACAAACCCATTTTTCTGTGCGTAATATAACATTGGTCCAATTTGTCTATCCATAGAATACATTATTAACCAACCACCATGTTTTAATACTCTATAACCTTCCTTAAAGAAAGTATCTATATCATCTTCATCCAGACCATCCCACTTATTCATAAAATCAGCCTTCTTCTTAATCTTATATTTTCCATCAACAGGATCAATATACCAGGTGGATCCGAGATTATAAGGAGGATCCGAATAAATCATATTAAATTTATAATCCTCATAACTTTTCATGTCTTCTAAAACATTTGCTTTTCTAAAATTATTTTGTTCTTCTTCTACTCCCCAAAAATTATCCATTTATGTTTTTATTTTTTATTTTTTTAAAGGTAATTGAATTGGTTTACCACATCCGCAACAATTACCTTTTTCATTAACCATACCACATGTACCACAATTTAAACATACTGTATAGTGCGAAGATAATTCTTCTTTAGTATAATTTTTTATATTAAATTCTTCCTGTGTTTTATCGTTTCTTTTTACCATTCTTTCCATATCTTCAAATTGTTTTTTACTAATACTAATAGAATTAAAATATAGGAAAAATAGTAAAAATATAACACATATAGTTATTATTATAGTTATCATAATTTATTTATTATTTTTTTCAAGGAATTCAATAAGCAACTCCTCAATAAAATCTCTCATACTTATACCCTCTGAGGCACAGTATTCTTTCATCTCATTTTTAATTACTGATGATATAGCAATGTTGTTTGTCTTCTCCATTTTTGTTTTTTTAATTTTTAATCACATTTTTTTTGGAATGAATAATCTACTACATTATAACCAGCAGCAATATCAAGTGCTTCTTCTCCTAATTCCATATCTAATACTACATTATCATAATTTTCATCTATTAAATGCCAATCAGAATATGTAATAACATATCGAGGTTCTGTAATTTCTCTTGGAATTGGTGTATATGTTTTAGAAGCAATCCTATAATAACATACATCTTCTCCTTGTCCGAAAATTGACTTCTCACATGAACTAAAACCTAACATACATACTAACATTAATACTAATAATTTCTTTTTCATAATTTCTAAGTTTTTTAATTTTTAATTTATTCTGGATGCTCTCTATAATCACAACCATTTTCTTCTCCTATAACTTCTTCTTTATCTATTCCTAAATCTATAAATTCAAGCCTACCTTCATCAAAATACTCCTTATCTGGAACTTTACCATCTTTGTTTATTTTTGGCTGCACACCAAACTGACTACATCCAGTTAAATAAATATGTTTTGATGTTGCTATACCCTCAAAATTTGTTATCTTGTCTCTTACTTTGTTTCCTAATTCTACCATAATTTTTTGTTTTTTTTTTTATAACTATTGTTAAATTGGCTAACTTAATATCCATATCTTTTCTTAACCTGTTATTCAATTTTCTTAACTCACTTATTTCTTCTCTTAATTCTTTAACTTGTTGTAATAGTGTCTTTTTCATATTTTCTAATTTTTAAGTTTCTAATTGTTTGTCTACTATATATAGTGTGAAAATGTGAAAAAGTTTTATTTATTTTTAATTAATTATTTCTTTTGTCTTTTATGTCAATCTGTATTAATATATATAAAACTTTTATTCTAGAAATGTGAAAATGTTGCTTTTATTTACCTTTCTTTAAAGAATATCTTTTAATATAATGCATATTGGTTTTCTTATTATATAAATCTAACACCATATCATTTATTAATAAATACATACTCAATATAAAGAAGCCTACTAACATTAATATAGGAGATAATAATATAACTATTACTATATTAAAAAGGCTTTTAACCATATTTTTTATTTTATTTTTCATTTAATATCTCATTTGTTTTTTCTGATAAGAATATATACATCCTTTTCAACCTTCTTGAACATATTGCGAAAATTTGCTGTCCATAATAATTCTCAAATATAGGAATCAACCTATTATATACAGCTGGATCATAAGTAACGTTTAATGGATTGAACCTATCAAATGTTTTTATTAAGAATAACTCATCTTCTGTATAAACTCTTGGTATTTTTATTATTTCTTTCTCTATTTCTGCCTCAATTTCAACCTCAGCCTCTGTATAAATCTCATTAACTACACATTTTTCTATATGTAATTTATAATATTTTTCACTTTTATATTCTTTGCCACATTTCTTACATGTATATTTCATATTATTCTAATTATTTTTATATAAAAGTATATTATTTAACTATTGTTTTTAACCTGGCTTATATAATAAACCATTTTAATTATAAAATATACTATTATTGTTATTACTATTTTCATATTTTTTCTTTTACTTTTGATTCTACAAATTTAACCATACTATAAATTTTAGAATATGAATACACACCACTTCTTTTCTCAAGCCTTCTAAAACTTGTCTTCCTTATCTTCTTTACTTCTTCTAAACTCATATTTTTAATGTTGATTTTATCTTCAGGATAATAATAAAACATAAAGGCATTCTTCTCAACCAAACTAATATCCTTCTTATTATATAATTTCTTTATATAGGTTTCTATTTCATTAATTCTACAATCCTCTTTCTCATCTGTTGAATAATCTATATAATTATAATTCTTATCATCATCAATTAATTCTGAACTTATTATATTGTGAGTGTTGAAAAGTTTATGATATTTAGATTTTTTATTATATACTAGGTTCCTTATAATCTTAATGATATAGAAGAACTTATCTGTCTCCTCCATGTTTGTTTGTTTAGAGTTTATCAAGGCTTCTACTAATGTGCCCATACAATCATCTACCCTTGTTCTATCATTCCTAATGTAGATTTTTATTATATCATTAACCTTCTCATAATTATTATTAATGTAATTTATCATAAAATTGGTTTTATTTTTATTGAGTTAGAATAAATCTTCTCTAATTGTCCTCTACTCAATGTTCTCAAATTCTTATTAATCTCAAATATAATATGTTCTTTTATTAATTCATTATTTAATTTTAATAATTGTATATGATCTGTACACTCCTTAATCTGTTGATTTATCTTGTTTATCATCATAATTAATTATGGTTTTTTGTAGGTTTTTGTGTTGTAATGCTTTTGCTGTGGCCCATATTGATTCTAATTGCTCCTGTTCTAATTGAACTATTATTGAGGCTATCTCATTATATATTTTATTTCTATTTTTCATTATTTTTATGATAATTTTTTACACTTTTAATTTGTGTTGTACATTCTAAGTTTGATAGATTATTATTATCTTTATTGTTATCTTTATGGCTTATTACTTTTCTTTCTACATCTCTCCTATCACCATCAATCTTTTCATTCATCCAAGTTTCCCAAATTATATGGTGTAGATATTTATTTTTTTGTTTACCATCTATCATTAATGTGAACTTTACATAACCATTATTATTGTGTTGAGGAATTAATAAGGCTTTTGTTTTTTTCCAAGATACTAATTTACCTGATTTACTTACATAATATCTATAGTGAAATTTCTTATATAATTCTCCTTCAAATATAAACTCATAGGTTTCTTTTAATAACTTTTCTTTCTGTTCCCTCTTAACTCCTTGTTTTATCTTTTGAGCGGCTAAGAACCTATTGTAATGAGCCCAGATTTGACCCATATGACATTCATCACATAAGTTTGTGAAAGGTCTTCCTTCTTTAATTTTACATATTTTACATTTCATAATTTTATATATTGTTTTTTAGTTGAAAACTTGTATTAATATATATAAAAGGTTTTTACTGGAAGTGTGATAATATGAAAACTTTTCTTTAAAGAATTACTTGGACAATAACATAGACATAATGTCCGAGCCTGATATAATATGAGGATGTCAGGGGTGCCTCCTGTTGAATTATTATTAGTATTTGATATAAGTGGTAGGAAAGGCTCCTTTAAGGCTGTATGTGTAGTTTATAACCATTATAAATTTGTAATCATTACAATCTTGGTTTGTTTTAAAGGTATATTTATATTAAAAGCCTATTTGAAATACCCCTATAGAAATTCAATTTCACTTGGGTGTTATTGATTGATCTTTCCAAATACCAAATACCCACATAGGGGCTCTCAGGCTCTGGAAAAAAATATTATATATATATATATATTAACTATATCCCTATAAGGTATATGGGTATAGGTAGTATTTGAGTTTTCATCACTAATAACAATACTTACAGAGACAAAACAAATACCCATCAATAGGTATTTGAGGTATTTGAGCTAATATTCTTTAAAGAATTACCTTTCTTTAAAGATAAAATGATAAAAATACACTTTTTGATAAAATATGTTTTATATATAAAATAAAAAGAAAACTAATTATGGAAAAGAAAAAACAAATTTGGATTACAGAAGAACACAAAAACAAATTAAAGATTTTATCATCAACAAAAAAGAAATCTATTAAAGATTTTTTAGAATCATTAATAGATTATAATTTTGATATTATGAAAGAACAAGAATTTAAAGAATATTCAGATACTTTAAGAAATACTAAAGAAGACATAAAAAATAACAAAAAATAAAATGAGTATAGAAAAAACAAAAACAATGTTTGATAATAAGAAAGAAGATATTAATATTGAGGATGTTAATGTAACATTAGAATTAATGAAAAGTACACCAAGTATAGATCCATCTATATATGATGATTTACCTGTTGTGTTTGAAAAACTTTTTAATAATGATTATTCAAATGGTAGTCAAAGGAAAAAAGATATTATGTTATTATCAGTATTAACAACAACATCAAGTTTATTTCCATCTGTTAGTTTCAATTATTATGATAGTGAATATTTCTGTAATTTATATTTCTTTCTTACAGGTAAATCAGGTCAAGGTAAAAGTTTATTAATGACTGGACAAGATATATTAAAAGTTCAGAAAGAAAAAGAAGTTTTAGTAAATGAACAAATAGAAAGAGATAATACTTCTGATTTAATAGATTGGAAAAGCAAACCAGCCAAAGAAAGAGGTCCAAAACCAAAATGGAAAAAAGATAAGGAAATGGAAGTTAATGCTAATACATCTGCGAGTGCTCTACTTGATCATATGGAAAATGGAACATCATTAATGTTTGACCAAGAAGCAGATACCTTAGCAAAAAATATGAAACAAGACTGGGGGGATTATGGAACAACATTAAGAAAGAGTTTTGAGCATGAATCAGAAAAACAGGTAAGAAAATCTGATCCTACTATTAATATAGAAGTTCCTAAATTTAGTATTTGTATATCAGGAACATTAAACCAAGCATTTACTATATTATTATCAAATGTAGAAAATGGTTTATTTAATAGATTTATAAATTATGTTTATGCTGAAGAGCCAGAATTTAAGTCAGGTAGACCAAGTAAAAAGAATAAATATAAAACAAAAAAAGAATATTTTGGTAATGTTATTTCACCTATGATACAAGATAGGATTGATAAAATAAATAATATATCATTTGAGATTGAGTTTAATAATGATAGTTGGGATTTAGAAGATAGATTCCTTAAACAAATGAAAACAAATTCATTACTTTTGACAGAAAAAGATATAACTGGAGTTATAAATAGACTTGGAACAATAACTATGAGAATTGCTGCTATATTCACAATATTTAGAACAGATAGAATTGATCCTGCTTTTCCTACTTTATATTGTGAAACAAGAGATATGATAAATGCTATAAAAATTAGTCAGTGTTTATTTAATCATAGTGTTTTATTAATGGAAAGTAGTATAGATGAACAACAAAAACTAACAAAAACAGGTAAACCAATTCTTGTAGGAAAAGCAATATATAATGAGTTTGGTATTGGTAATACTTTTACAAAACAACAAGCAGTTAATATATGTGAGAAAATAGAAATAGATGATAGAGCATGTGGAAGATCATTAAATATATTAATAAAATCTAAAAAGATAGAAAGAGTTGGACATGGTGTCTATAAAATAAAGAAGAAATAATGAATAAAATAATAGAGAATAGAAAGTTTTTTATGAAATTTAGAAGAATTGATGATGGATTTGCTCAAAATTTTGATGTTAAATTATCTGAATTAGGTAAATATATAACTCAACCAAGGTCATTTTGGGTTAAAGCTTTAGATAGAAATGGTTCTGATATTGAATTAAAAGATAAAGATAAATGTATGGGTTTTTGGTTTAATCAACACAAGAATGGTTGTTATAGACACACAAAAGATGATTTTGATATACCACTTATATCTTGGGTTGATATAGATTTTAAACCAAAATCAAAACAAGAGAATGATTTTAAGAATGACCTTGGCGATAAACAAGCAGTAATAGATAGATTAAAAGAAGATGAGAATATATTTCTTGTAGGTGAAAGTTTAGGTGGAGGTATAAGAATTGCTGCTGTTGTTAAAAATGATTATATAGGACAAATTTTAGATAGTGAAGATAGTGATGAGCTACATAAATTAAATTTAGATTATTTCTTAAATTATTTAGGTTATATTCATGGTATAAGACCAACTGGTTCATATGTAGATGAGTGTTCTAAAAGAATAACTCAACCATCATATTCTTTAAAGAATTGTTATATTAATAATGAGTGTAAATCTTTATATCATGATTATAAAATACCACCAAAAACAAAAAGAGTATGTGTAAATCTACAATATCCAAACATCAATAAAGATAATATATTTGCTTATGAAAAAGCCATTAATATAGCAGATAATAATAGTAAATATATTAAACAAATTTATAATAATAGAGATTTTGGTAAACATATTATATTCTCAACATTCACACCTGATTTAATAGCAATTATAAAGTTCAGTGATAAAGAAGCACAGAAAATCTGGTATGATTTATTAGTTAAAAATTACAGAGGTGATAGTTTAAGGTCATACTTAAACACATATGATACATTTATTAAGTATTTAGATATATCAAAATCACTGAAGTTCGCACAAAGATTAGAATACTTATTAAAATAATAATAAAATTATGTTATATGCTATAATAAACAATGAAAGAAAACGTCCAGAAAAAGGATTGAGAGCAAAATGTCCTTATTGTGGTGAAGTTGTTTTAGCCAAGTGTGGTGAGATAAATATACATCACTGGGCTCATGTAAATAATTCAAGTTGCCCTATGAGTAATAGTGAAACAGAGTGGCATTATGAATGGAAATCTTATTTTCATGAATGTAATGTAGAGAAAAGAGTAACAAAAAAACCACATGGTATACCAATAGGTTTTATTTCACAAGGAAATAAATATAAGATTGCTGACATAAAGATAGGTAATCAAGTTATTGAAATTCAACACTCATCTATAAGTTCTGAAGAAATAATAGAAAGAAACAATTTTTATAAAAAAATTATATGGATATTTGATTGTAGAGGTAAGAGAATATATCCGTATGGGAAATCTTTTAATTGGAAATACCCTAGTAAAAGAATTCTAAATGCTTTCTTCCCTGATAATTTCTTAGTTGGTGCTAAATATAAAAAAACATTAAGTAGAAATGGAAGATATTATTATAATATAAAAAAAGAAAGAAGAATAATGTTATTATTACAAATAAATGAAGATTGTTTGTTAGAGGTTACACAACTTTTAGATAATAATCATGGAACATATATGATAGGTAAAACACATTACAAATATGATGTTATACAAAAATTAAAAAACTTACAATAAAAAGAAATTCTTTAAAGAAATAGCCATATATCACATTTTCATATTATTATATCAATATATATAATTAGTAGAAACAACAACTAAAAAATAATTGATAATTATGGATGACAAATTAAAGTATTTCAATTGGTTAATAGATAATAATTATAGTAAAGAATCGCATCAAACGGTATATAACTATCTTTCACAATACAAAATACATTCTGATATATTTATACCCAAAGGGTTAAGTATTTCAAATGATTACAATAAAGAATTCCAACAATTTCTAAGGGAGAAAAAATTAACTCGTATACTAAATGAAGGAAATTAAGATATATAAGATAATAAATAAGGACACACAGGAAGTGGTATATATAGGTTCAACAAAGAGATCTATTAAACAGAGAGGGAAAGAACATAAGCAGAATATAATGCACCCAGAAAAGCACAAGTACATTAGGGACAATTCCTGCGAAATTAGGGTGATTGAGTATTGTGATTTAGCTGATAAGCGCAAGCGAGAAGACTTTTGGATTAATTTATGGAAGCCAAGATTTAACAGAAGATTTGAGATTGCTAAGAAGAGAGTTAATGTTAATAAACAAATTGAGATGAAGATGGCTGATGATAAGGCAAAAGAAATAATCAAAAGATTACAAAAATAAAAAAGAGCGTCAGGAATGACATTAAACCTGATCGCTCTCTAAAAATAAACAAAACTTTTTATTCATAAATTATAGTAGAATTGGTTGATTTTTTGTTTCCATTATATAACTTATTCTTTCAGTTATGTAATTATTTTTTTGGAGTAGCACAACCTCCTCTACCTTTATTTACTCTTTTTCCTTTTCCTGATCCATCTTTTTTTGGTGTTCCTTTTTTTACTATTTTCTTTTTCATAATTTTTATTATTTTTAATAAGTTAAGCCACTTAATTCATAAATTAATTTTTTATAAGTCTGAACCAAGATACCATCCATTGTCAAAACTTTTTTCTCCATTACAACCAATAAAAGTTGCATATAATGGATATGTTGCTATATTTGTTTCTAAATAATCTAACATTCTGGCTACATATGATTCAGCATCATTTTTATAACCTTTTCTCCTATTTTCATAGGATATTTTATTCACTGAATAATCTGAATGTTGTTGTTCTATTCCTTTATTTGTAATTTTTGAATCAAAATCTGGGGCTGATCTATATAATGTATAATATAATAAAATATATTTTATATAATTATCTCTTAGAATTTGATTTTTTTCTACAACATAATCATCAATATCACCACCTGGATTTTCAGCATAACCTGTATATCCTGATATAATTTCTGCTAGTAAATTATCACCTATAACATATCTCAATTCTATATCTTGTGATTCTAAGATGTGCATGGATAAAAATTGTGTAGATACATTTTGCATGACTGGTGAATAATCTTTAATGAATTGTTCCCCAATAAGTTTAATTTTCGCCATTATTTTTTAATTTTTTTTATAATTTTCTTAATAAAATTATCATCAGTTATTTCAACTTCATCACCTTTATCCTCTATAACTTCTTCTGTTGTGTCTTTTATTTCATCTTCTAAATCTTCATATCCTAAATAATTTCTTCTTTCGTTTGTAGTTAAAACATCAGTACTTATAACAGTATTAATCATATTCATATTTGGGTTTAGAATTTCTATTTCAGACATTTTATTTATATTCATAATTTTATTTATTGTTAATAAAATTAATTTTTGATATGGTTTAATATATGATTCAATAAAAACTTGTGTCGCACTAATTAATTCTTTTGTATTTCCCAAACTTCCTGGTTGTTCTAAAGAAGCTAAACATCTAGGTATTTGATGCCCACTTACTATATTATTAGTTATAGTTTTTTCTAAAACTTCAAATTTCTTATCCATATTAGAAATTTCTAATTGTTTAATTTGTGGAGCATTTTCACCGTCAGAATAAAAAACAATTACTCTACCAGCATTATCACTACCTTTATATTTCGCATTTATACCTTTCATGAAGGTATCTTTTTCTTCCATAGAAGGTTCAACACCTTCAAATATAACCATCATACCTGGATTGAATCCATTATATAAGGCTGAATTATGAAAATTACTAATTTCAACATTTGTGTCTAAATCTACTAAACTTGAAATGTAATCTGGATAAGCATAATAATCATTTGATGGTTCATCTTTTTTAATATACAAAATTTGAGGTTTACTCTTATTCTTTTCTGTATTAAAAGATACAAATTTTATTAAACCATCTTCCATTGTATATCTTCTATATTCATCTGTTTTTTCATTTGAAGGATTATAATAAAATTCTTCAACATTATTTTTACTATTAATTTTTCCACTTCTCATTTTATAAAAAGGCATGTGATATATTTCAACTATACTTTTACCATTCCTACTCCATATAATTTGTAAATATGAACCACCATAAATAAAAAAGTCTAGTCCTATTTGTGATAAAAGTTGTTCCATATTTTGTTGTGGATTAACTTTATCA
>Ga0208769_1000476_pt1 | contig 19343 bp, 21 predicted proteins | sample AntAceMetag02UKC_FD_184768 | JGI IMG/M metagenome (GOLD analysis project Ga0208769, IMG submission 184768) | Saline lake microbial communities from Ace Lake, Antarctica- Antarctic Ace Lake Metagenome 02UKC (SPAdes) (version 2) | ecosystem: Environmental > Aquatic > Non-marine Saline and Alkaline...
TTGGAATATAGTGTTTTGTTTTTGCTTTCCATACTCCAACTGTATTGTTTTTAATTACGAACCAACCCTTTAATGTTAAGTAATCTTTAATCTGTTTTTGTATGCCTTGCTCTTTCATAATCAAATAAATTTTCAAATTGTTCTTCTTGTTCTTTATTCATATTATTTTATTTAATATTCGTACCCCCCTTTTTTCTTACAAATTCTAATTATTTCTTCGATATTATCTTTTAATAAAGTTGCATTTTTGTAGTCTGCATATTCCTGAGTTATCTTTGCTCTTTCCTCTGCTTCTTTTCTTGAACAACCGTTATTGTCAATAATCGCAATCATTTTAATTCTGTAAAGCTGATCCTTATAAACTCTGCTCTCGTCTAAGTATCTAACAAGGTTTGCAATCTCTAATCCCCAATCGAGCCATTGTTCTCTTTGTACTTGTTTTCTTTCAAATGCACTTATTGAAGTATTACGCATAATTTCCTTAATCCTTGTTTCAGCATTTACAACGTCCGCTTGCCATTTTGAAAACTTTGCTTTTTCTTCTGCTGTTTGGTCCTTTCTTAATTCGTCAATTGACGGCGGTTTTAAATCGTCCCTAATTCCAAGTGCTTCAATTCCTATATCTCTTATAACCTTTTTAATTGATTTTTTTCTTTCCTGTTCAAGATCTGATAAAAAACTTACAAACTGATCTAAATCTTTTTTAGATATTTTCTCGTCAGCCTGTATTTCAGATAGTAAATTATTTATCTCATGATTAAAAAATGCTTTCCTAATTTCCTTTTTTGTTTTTCCACAAATTGTTTCTATTTGTTTTTTCATAACTTTTTAAAAAAAGATATACCAAAATCAAAATGGTATATCTTTAATATCAATTTCTTCTTCGTCAATAACAGGAAGTTCCTGCTCTATTTCTTCTTCGTCAATAACAGGAAGTTCCTGCTCTATTTCTTCTGACTTAACTTTGTTTTGATTATTCTCCTCAGCACTTTTTTGAAAGTCTGATTTTTGAACCTGTTGACCAAGACTTAACTCGCTCAATATAACTTCTGAGATATATCTTTTATTTCCTTGCTTGTCCTCATAAGTTCTATTATCAACTTCCCCAACTATGAAAAGTTGTTGACCTCTTTTCACGTAATTTGATATTACCTTAACAACCCCACCCCAAGCAACTATGTTGTGATAAGTCACCTTTTCTTTTTTATTTCCTTGCTTGTCTTTCCATCTTTTATTTGTTGCTAATGAAAATTTTGCAACCTCTGCTCCTGATTGAATAGTAGTTATTTCAGGTTCACCTGTAACTCTACCAACTAATATAATTTTATTTGCGTCCATAATTTTTTTAATTTATTTAACAACGACAAATTTTCTGTTCCTGTCGTCGGTTTTTGTAATAAGACCTTTTCTCTCTAATTCTTTTGTGATATTGAAAATCTGTTGCATAGATAATTCAAGCTCTTTTGCTATCTCCGAATATGTTGGAGCGTAACCATATTCTTTCGCATATTTACCAATAAAGGCAATTATTTGTTTTTCCCTTATACTTTTGTTTAATCTTTTCTTCATATCTGTATTATACATTATATTAAAATTATTTGCAAGTTAGAATAAAGAAGTTGTTTTTTCGTCAAACACCTCTTTAACCATGTCATAGGATCTACCTAATCCGTCGCACGCTTCTTGCATTTTAACTATTTTACCAATCAGCGCAGCAATATACTCTGACAATTCAAGTGAATTCTCTGCGTAATAATAACCTCTACCGTTTGCACATATAGGGTAACCTTTTACTCTTAACGCATGAATAATCGACCTTATATTCGCACCTTCTTTTGTAGGATTTTCTTTTAATCTTATTGAAAACGCTAACCTTCCTGCTGTTATCGGATTTCTTTTTTTAATTCCTTTTACTATTCTTAATGTTTCTTCTTGTAAAAATGTTAGCTTACTCATAATGATTTATTTAATTTATCTTTATGCAGATTTTAATCTTATTATATTGTTCTGCTATCAACGGTTAGTACCGTCTATGGCTGACTTATCTATTGTTGCCTTCAAGTCATAAAGTGGGATAGCTAATAAAATAGGTCAAAATGAAAACCTTGCAACACATCCACTCACCCAACTATTTAAGATTACTTCGTCAAATAATCTTATTCCTACCCATTATTTCTAATGAGCAGAATAAAATTACAACGCTGAGCCTAATGCCATTAAGAAAAATATAGGAATATATAACGCAATTATAATTGCAATATATCTCCACATAAGTCCCCACACTAAACCGAATGTTACCTTGACCTCTACTTTTTCATTTTTTACTGGTATGTTCATGTTCTTCCTTTTATCTTATAACATTTAATCGCACACAATCCATAATCTTTCATTACCTTTTGAGTTGCTACTAATTCCATATTACGAAGGAATATCTTTTGTTTCAATTTCCTCTGCTCCTTCTTCTTCAACATCAATAACTGGCAATTCTTCCTTTGCAGATTCTCCTTCTCCTATAACATCAATGTAATTCTTAATTCCTTTCTTTTTCATTTCAAGAGTAATAATATTTCCTTTTTTAAATTGCGCCATTCTTTGAATGAAATAGTTTAGATTTCCAGTATCATCTTTTATCTTTACAATATACTGTTTTTCTATTCCATCTTCTTCTAAAAGATATTTAACTGCTTGAACAACATCTTGTGTTTTAAAATCTCTCTTGTTACAAAGCTTATCTCCTAACACCTTAACTGTGTGAGGCCCTGTTGATTCAGTTCCTCCATTATCTCTTTTTATTCCTAACTTTAAATCAGGAACAATGTTTGCTTTCTCCATAAGTTGTTTTGTTGATTCTAATTCTTCTGACATATATTTTTAATTTAATTTATCTTCTTCTTCAGGTTTATCTTCTAATGTTAAACTAATTGGATAGTCCATTTGTCTTGGAAATATATTAGCACATTCTTCTGCCCATATAGCTCTTGTTGATTCAAATAGATCAAACTTATCTTCAACTAATGTAAATTTAAATCCATTTCTATTCATTTTATATCCAACTTGTAATATTGCTAATTTAAAATCCTGGAACTCCTCATCTTCTTGTTCTTCTTCTGATAAACTATTCCAAATTACTTTCTTAATTTCTTCTGCTATTGCGTGTTTATATGCACTTATTTGAAGTTCGTGAGATGGCCATATCTGTTTAGATGTTTTCCAGTCAATTATATAAATACCTTTTTTAATTAGCTGCCGACCTACTTTTACATCTTCCCTTACAATGCAAATATAATCTACTGTTCCTGCATATCCTACTTCATCATTGAATACTACAATCTCTATTGCCATTGTTTCTGGATTAACTTGCTTGAACCAAGAATGAAAACTCATAATGCTTTCCCATTCCTCAACCTTAATCTCTTCTAATTGCTTTGTAATTTCTGAATAATACTTATCTGTTATAAGAACCTCCTTATTTTTTAGCAAGTCCTCTATTGCGTTGTGAGCAGTTGATCCTTTATCTCCTGCCTCTTTCATTATAACCTGTGCTTCATCCCAACCATTTTGTGCTAACCATTTCATATATCCAATCCCTTTAGGATAATAACTTGTTATCCAGGTTGTTGATGGTACAAATATCTTTGTTGATTCACCGCCTTCTTCTTCAGAAGGTATTTCTTTAATATACCATCTTTCATCCGAAGTTGTTATTTGTAGGATATTGTCTTCTTTTGTTTTTCTTATTTCTATTTTTATAATTTTTTATTTTACTTTTCTGTTCTACTTCCTTGAATATGAATATCATAATCAGGTTCTTTGTCTCCGTCAAAACTTAAATCTCTGTAATTAGTGCAAGCTGCCGTATAATCTTTCCAATGATTTCCGTCCCAATTATTATTAGCATTATATACTACCCATGCAGCTTTCATACTATTATCAAATGATTTTATTTTTCCTCTTTCATTTTTAAATCCGTCACTATATATAATCCAATCTCCTATATTTTTTTCTTGTAATTTTATAATCATTTTACTGGAGCTTTAATTATAATCCCTAAATCTAAACACATTTGCATATCGTCTTTGGTAACATAAAATCCTGTTGGATTAGCTTTACTAAATAGAAAGTTCTGATAATCTTCTGCTTGATCCTGTAACTTGTAGCAGTAGTATTTCATTTCATTATCAATAGGATTCCCTTTAACTATGAATAATACTGATATTAAAGCTATTATGAATAAACATATTGCTGTATAAACGATTGCTTCTATCATTTTTTGGTTCATATATTATTTTATTTTAACCCTTGTTTGTCTTTAATCTACCGAAGTACCGATAATCGCCTTCAAATGTTTTTATCCTTTAAAAACACTCTTCAACTTTAGCCCGTATAATCCAGTAGATCTTGTTTCGGATAATTAAGAAAGATTATTTTTAATATTTTTATATATTTGTTTTCCTTCCATCTTACCCTAACCCTATTATACACCCATACTATTTAAAAGTCAAGTTCTTTTTACTTCTTTCTCATTCTTTTTACAATATATTTTTTCTTATAGTATTGTACTGCTTGTTTCGTGATACCTAATCTCTTTCCAATTTGAGGACCATTAAGACCTTTCTCAAACATCTTTTCTATTTTTTTTAATCTGTCTATATTCATAATAATTTTTCTTTAACATTATCTAAACTCTTAATAATATGAGCAACAACATCTACATTGAAAGCATTGCCAAGTGCCTTGTATCTTTGAGTATTACTTACTCCTTCTGTGTACCCACTATCAATTCTCAATAAAATCTCTGTTTTTATTTCTTTTTGAGTGAACAAATTTATGGCATTTATTACATAATAAAATAAGATTATTAAGTTTTGTTCTTGTTTTCTTATATTTAAATCCTTTGATGTGATGTATTTCAAAAGTTTTTTGAGAGTGATTAAATTTTTCTCCACATCTTTGGCAAGTTGCATTATCTCTTTTCCAAACATCTCTAACTCTTCTTTTCCATAATTCTGAAGAATATATTTTTTCTCTTTCTGGAGTAATTCCACCTTTCCAGTTTGTACTATTTTTACCAATGTTATAATTTTTCCAACAATTTTTAGAACAAAATCTTTGGTTTCCTTTTGATTTACTAACTCTAAATTCTTTTCCACAATATTCACATTTTTTAATAATTCCTTTAAAACAATTATTAGAGTATCTAATTGCTCTAAATTTATAAGAACATTCAATACAACAGGTTTTTTTATTTGTAGATTTTTTATATTCAAATTCTTTTCCACATACTGGACAAATTCTTTTAAGTCTAATTTTTCTACATTTCCAACAACATTTTGCAACCTGAGACATTTCTTTTCCACAAATTGGACATTTTCTTTTTGATTTTCTTTTAACCATTTAAAATTAATTTCATTATTATCTATAACTATATTAGCATATTTTTCTACTTGTTTCAATCCTTGTAATCTTTCACACTCAATAGGTGTTAGTTTTCTAATCCTTGAATTCTCTAATACTGCATTGCTTCCATAGTTATCAAAACCCTTATAATCTCTTGCTCTTAATGCTCCTGCCTTATCTAATTCTTTTACAATTTCTTTTCCTTGATTTTTTACTTGGACTGCTTGTAAAAAATACTTATTTTCAACGTCTTCTTCTAAAATATCTTTAAGTAATATTCCTCTATCATCTGGTAATTCAATATCAACTTGCTCATACTTGTTAAAATGTTCTACTTTAATTAGTGTAGCGTTCTTAGTTGTTGCAGAACCACAACCGGTGTTCAATGCTCTTGCTTTATCATATATTAGGGTATTCGAATATGGATTATACCCAGTACTATCACAATATAATCTATCTGTGTTCCACCTATCACTTAATTTTACAAAATACTTCTCTTCAACATCTTCTTCTAAAATATCTTTAAGTAATATTCCTCTATCATCTGGTAATTCAATATCAACTTGCTCATATTTATCTCCTACTAATTTACCTACCCAAAACAATCTTTTCCTGTTTTGTGCTGAAACAAGACTTGCATTAATCATAATCGGTTCTACTCCTACTGCTTTTGTAATAATTGCTTTAGCTTCTTTTGGCATTGAATTTACATTCTCTAATATGAAATACTTTGGTTTTACTTCATCTCTTATTCTTAAATACTCCCAAAACAATCCACTCCTTGCTCCGTCTAATCCTTCTCTACCTTGTTTAGCTATTGATAAATCTTGACAAGGACTTCCACCTATTAAAATATCAATTCCAATGTTTTTTAAGTTTCCAAATCTTGGAGATTTAATATCGGTAACACTTCCTAATTGAATTGTATCTGGATAATTCTTTTGTGCTACCTGCATTGCATACTTATCAATCTCACTTGCATAATATGTTTCAATTTCAAATCCAGCTCTTTCAATCGCTACTCTTGCACACGAAATTCCATCGAAGCAGGAAAGTACATTTAATTTTTTATTCATAATTATTTCCATTCAATTTTATTTTCTGTATCAGCAAATTCTAACCAAGATCCACCTTCTTTTGGTATTACCCACCATTTACCTTTAGAAAGTCTCATTTCTTGACCTTCGTAAAAAGGTTTCTTTTCTTTAAAAGAAGCATTCTTCTTAATTAAATTAACTTTACTTAACTTAACTTGTGTTGCCAAATGGTTGCCAAGTGGTTGCCAAGCCTTTTCTATCTCTGTATATCCCCTATTTTCTTTCAATCCAAGTGTTGCTCTTTCTTTCTTATAACTTGTAGGATTAAAACGATCCATTCTAATTGTATTATGTATTAACCAATGTTTAACTATAATAACGCCACTATCAAAAACCATTAAAAACCTTTTAGCCAATAAAAGCCTTAAATCATCTTCATTGCTTCCTATCATTCTTATTATTTTTTTAGGATTTCCAATAAATCCCTCATCATCTGCTCTCATTGAAAGATGAAAATATAAAAGTTGAGATGTCATAGGCATTTCTAAAAATACATCTGAATCAACTATTTGCAAACTAAACATTCTTTTTTGTGCCATATATTTTTATTTACCAAAAATGGACACCCACATTGACGCAAGGTGTCCATTTCTGATGTCAATGTTATTTATAAATGTATAATATCATACATCTAAAAAAAAGTAAAGAGTAAAATTGAATTTACCCTTTTTCTTCGTTAGAATTATTTTCTTCTCCTACCTCTTTTCTTTGGAGGTTTTAGTTTCCCGCTTACGAAATCATCAACTACTCCTTCATAAAGATCTGGATACATTGTTAATATCACATTCTCTCTCCTGGTAATTTCAATTTCAATAGCGTCGTGGCATTTCCTACATACATAGAAAATCTTTGTTTGTGTTTCAGGTTTAGATCTCCAAACACAAGATTTATATATGTGATGTTTCGTTAAAGTCTTATGCTGTCTGCATATTGGACATAATCCGCTTCTTGCCATCTTGTTTCTCTTGCCATACGGCTTTCCACTCAATAACATCGAGAATAATCTCAACATCTTCATTAGTCATTCCAGGTAAAAGAAATTCGTTTGGTTCAATGATTATCATACCAATCAACATCCTTTTCCATTAGCTTGATTTGTTTTATCAACCAAGATTCTTTTTTTTCATCTAATCCACGAAGATAAATTCTACTCTTTCTTTTCCAGAAAAAATAAGCTATCTTCTTTTCCAAGTAATTCAATACTTGTAACCTTTGTTTTACAAAATACATTTTAATCAATCCTAACAACTATTTTAAGTTGCTAACTAACTATAACATAAAAAACAAAAAATAGCCAGTTGGCTATTCTCTGCAATAATATTAAATATTATATGAACATTTTAATTATATATCATTAAAAACTGTTTGTAAATCTTGACAGAATCTATTAAAAATGTTATCAATCTCTTTGTGCATACGAAAACTAAAAAACATTTTGTACCGTTCTTACGAACGGTTTTTATATACTCATTTTTACCCCTTAACTTGCGATTTCTCGCACTTTTATTACTTTTACGATATAGTGGTGTCCTCAACTGTTTTCTGTCCGAAATAGAACGCACAGACAACTCCTAAAATAACCCAAAACTCTTGAGGTATTTCAATTCCAAATCCCACGAATGTTATTGTTGCCAATATCATTAAGATCAAAACTGTCTTTGTTGCACTATTTAAGTATCCTGGTACAAGTTTTTTATTCATATTTTTATTTTATTAATTATTAATTATTAATCATCGTTGATTGATAAGTTATTCCATTTAATCCGAATACTTTTTCTATAATAATCTTATCTGTTCCTTCTTTTAACTTTGTCCACTTATTATACATTGGTTCGTAAATCCATAATCCTAATTTATTATTTTCATTTGCCATTATAAAATTATATCTATGGCTTGAAGTTTTCTGTCCTTTGCTTGTGTCCCAATAACAAGTTCCTCCTACTGAAAATACTCCATTTGTCTTTAAGAATAATTCATTCACTGATAAAAAGAATAAAGAGAATGCTTCACAATCTGATACTTCAGATATATATTTAATATCTTTAGCTGTCCAAAAAGGATATTCTAATACTTTTTCCCACCAATTAAAATCTACTACTTCAAAGTCTGTATCTCTCCAATGTATATTAGTTCTAATTCCTGGACTAAACTTTTGAATAAGCTTAAATACATATGATGATGTTATAGTATTTGTTTTTGGTTTGCTATCTCTTAAATCTCTTGCCCAATAATGCAATGCTGTTACTACTAATTTTGCCTTTAATTTTTGGCTTAAATTCATAATTTTATTTTATCCAGCAATCAAGCGATCCTGGAATTATAATAGCTAGGATAATAAGTATCCAAAATAATAATTCTAAATGAAATTGTAGTATCGCTTTAATTGTCATTATGGTTTAAATGCTTTATTTAATTCTCTTATAACATTACCACTAATAATCTTATATTTCAATAGTTCTTTTTTTAATTCATCAAATTTTGGTTCAGACATAGTTTCTTTATATACTTTCATTAAGGTAACTTTCTCTTCATTTGTTGATGATGAAATTAAAGCGTTTATTTCAGGATCTGATTTACCTCTTTCAATAGAAACTCTAAACTTCTTTTTAAGATTATTTGCTTTTGTTTTTTCTTCTCTACTACTTATCTTATGACCTAAAACTTCCAGGACCAAATCATTAACAAGTTCTCCATATTCACCTTCATTATTTTGATGTTTTTCTACATAACTATTTATAATTCTATTTTCATCAAGTCTTTCTCTAGATTTTTCTGCTTTAATAACATCTATTTCAGCCCAATATTTCTCTAACTGACCATAATCAGATATTTTAATAAACCTTCCTACAACATTACTTACAAGCGGAACTTCTAAAAACTTTTCTCCTGGACTTTTTTGTCTTGGTGTTTGTTCACCTGCATAAAATTTAAAGAAAATACCTCCACCAACTTGTTGAAACTCCCATAATAAGAAAGGTTTTAAAGCATACATTCCTCCGGCCTTCATTTGATCATCAGTTAAAACTTGCCTTCCTCTAAATGAATCATAAGGATTTTGTCCTGCTGCAAATTGAAACGCTGCAAACGGAGCAGATAATGCTGGTGTTACGCTTGGAAGTTGCCCTCCAAACAAACTAACAACATCTCCTATGTCTTTTCCTATTCCTTGCTTATTCGTTCCAGTTCTCATTAATTTCCATAAAACAGCTCCAAGCAATCTACTTGTTTCATCCATTGGTATTCTAATATAAATAGTTTTTCCATTATTAGTATCTTTACCAACAGGAATAATGAAATAATTTGTCATATCATACTCGCTAACATCTTCATATAATTCTTTTAAATCATCTCCAAAAGCTCCCATTAAAGCAGCAAACATTAAAATCTTTGGTAAATATGTCATTTTTGCTGTCTTCATCCAAAATCCTGATCTTGTTGTTGGGTTAGTTGCAATGTAAGAATCAGCAGTTATAGCTTGTATAAAAGCATTTGAGAATAAGAATATATTATTTGTGGCTGGAGTTGCCCACCCTTTTTCAAGAAAGTCTGGAGAACCAATATTTTTTCTTATAAACTCCCCCATCTTATTAGGAGCCATTTTACCATTTAATTCATAATATCCTGCTATCTTTGGCATTGTTTCAATAACATCTCCAACTTGTCTTATACCCTGAAGAACCTTTGTAAGTTTTGTTTTTCTAAATATCTTTTCAAAAGGTTTATATATTGACGATATTTCTTTTTTTGATTCTGCTAAACCTAATTTTTGCATTACTCCTTCTATCTGTGCATCTTCTTCTGTCTGGCCATCTAAAATATCATTCCAAGTAACATTAAGCACTTTCTCTTTTTCTAATTTTCGTATAAGCGCTAATGCTTCTGCATCTTCAGCACTTCCTTCTTTTGCACCATATACTCTAACTCTTGAGGCCCTAAACGCCTGTCCATATCTTTTTATTGCTCCTGCAAAAGACAAATCAGGAGTATTTTTCCAGAACCTTAAGAAGTCTCTTATAAAGTTAAAAGGTATCCAACCAGGATTATATATAACAAATAATGGTCTAAATAGTTTTTGATTAAGAGAACTTAATGGAGACAATACTGTCATTACAGCTCTATTCCTTGATATACTATCTTTTTCAAGTGATTTTGCTATATACTTATCAATATATTTTCCACGAAGTTTACCATCTTCATAATATGTTGATAGTGCTAAACTTTTATCTCTTGACTCTACAGGCACTCTTCCTTTTCCAGTATATACCATTTTTGCCTCTTCAATCTCATTAGGAAAATACTCTTCAAGAAAATTAAAAGTTGCAACTTTATTCTTTTGATTTTCAGTTGCTTTAATTATAGAAATTGTTTTAAGTATTAAAGAATTAGCTGGATTATTTACATCTTTCAATGTTCCAACCTGTGTCTTTGTCTTCCAAGCAACATAATTATCCATATATTCAACAACTTGAAACGGAGCATACTTATCATTTTCTTTAAACTTTTCAAACAACTCGTTAGAAAATAATTCTGCATCATAGGCATCTTTGCTAACATCTTTTAAAAACTCTCTGAAAGATTTTCCATTTTTTACAAGAACCTCATATCTATCTCCATAATATACTTTTAATGTTTCAATTCGTTCCTTTGCATCTTTAGGTGTAATTCCTCCAGGATTAGCAAATTCACTACGATCACCTTCTGCAACTCTTTCATATAATAAAAACTCACCAAATGTTTTCCAGTCAATACCATTTCTTTCAAGGTTTACCATTATTGGTTTAATATTATCTTCAAATTCAGCTTTTATTCTACCAGCTAAATAATTTCTTCCTGATAATAAGTACTTTGGATTTTCATCATCTGGAATATGCGCACCTTCTTTTTCTATCTTATTAACTTTATCATAAATAGGTTGATTAATACTTCTAATTGTATATGTAAATCTTTCCCAATAATCATTTGCTTTTACTGCTTTTTCAGCTTCTTTAACTCTTTGCAACTCTTCCGCTTTATAGTCTGCCCTATCAAACATTTCTCTGGTCCTTTCCCTTCTTAATTTTATAAGTGTTGCTCTATCGTGACTTAATAATTCTTGTATATCAAAATAGGCGTTTTTAACATCTGGTTTTCTATCAAGATTTTCAAAAAATTGTTCATAAAAAATAGGAGCCATTTCTTTTAATTTTTTTGGATCATTAAATAACATAGAAATTGTATCTGCATATAATTCTTTAGAACTATTCCTATAAGCACTAAAACTTGCTGTAGATTCTTCTTTATCATATGGTCTCCAATATTCACTAACTCCTTTCAACTCTGCAGAAATTTCAGAATTTCTTATTGCTCCAGATTTCTTTAAATCTAATGACCCTTCTGAACCAAATGTTGATTTTAAAAATCCTCTTAATGTAAATAACCTTCCTAAAAGATTTCCTCTTTTTAATGTTCTATTTGGTAAATAATCAATAAGATGTCCTATCTCGTGTGCTAATGTTGCTACAAGTTGTTTATAATTTTCTTGTTTGAATAAATCCATATTCAATTTAATTCTTCCTCTTTCCAAAGAATAAAACATTCCGTGTTTATGTTCCATCATTTTGGCAACACTAGGAACTACACCCATAAGCTCTTTTGCCAATTCAACTAATTCAGGAAACTCTATTGCTTTAACTTTATCAAGATGGCCTAATTTAATTTCTGTTCCATCTCTAAACTTTCCAATTGATGCTCCAGGAGAACCACTAATTAATTTTGCTTGTCTTTTTTTACCAAAGCTTTTTTTAGATTTTATAATATCTTCTTCAATTTCTTGAAACTCTGGTTCTGTTTGTTTATTTATTAAATCTTCTTCTGGATAAAATAATTGTATGTCACCATTATCATATTTTATTCCACGAGCTTCTGTTTCTTTAATCATTTCAATATAAGATAAATCTTCATATTTTCTCATATTAATTATTCTATCCCATTTTCTTTCTGAAACTAATTTAACATTTGGTTTTAATTCAACTTCAAAAACATATTTCATTTTTATATCATCTATCTCTTTTCTATTATTAGCAAACCAAGTTCCATAATCTTCTGGATTAGCATTTGGATTAAATTCTTCAAATTGAACATTTGTTCCGTGATAATATATATTTTTATTTACTTTTTTATCAACTCCTTTTTTAGATCTAACAGCCTCTCTTTGAGTAACATCAATCTTAACTCCTTTTCTTCTTTTCTTATTAAGAATATCATTATATATCTTTTCAAGTTTTGCTTCTTTTCTAACCCAGCTTGTAAGCTTGTTCATAATCTTTTCATACAACCATCTTAATCCTATATATTTAACTCCTTTTTTATTTGCTACATATCTTGCAAAATCATCTGCAATTAATTCTTCTGCTCTTGCTTCTGGTGTTTTATAGTCTTTTTTACTATAAACCATTGAAGCAATTTTTGCTGGAACATTTTTTTTAGCTATATTTAAAGCTCGGTTCCTTTCAACTTTTGATATAAATGTATCAAAAAATGCGTGGAATGCTTCGTGATATAAAACATCTTCTGAAGTCTTATTATTTTTTTTAAGAAGTAAAATCATTCTAATATACTCATCTTTATAAATAAGAGACCTTTGTTTTCTATATTCTCCTAATGTTCCATCATCATCAAATTTATTTTCAATCCCAAATCTAATTTCTTCTTTATCAAAAAGCTCTCCGTGTTTGATTGCTGCTTCTTCTAATGAAAGATTAAAAATATCAAAACCACTAATACGCTTACTTTTTTTCTTTACAATTTCTTCTTCATCTAAAATTTCATCACTTATAAAAGATGGACTTCTATTACTTTCTGTTTTATAAAAATAAACAGTATCTCCTTCAATTGAATTAAAAGCATCTATTAAATAATTTATATTAATAGCAATATTATTTTCCACATTTGCAAGTATAGGCATAACAATATTACCATCATTCATTACATTTGGAACGGTATTTACTTCTTCTGTTTTATTTATATCAATTTCAATTACCTTTTTTCGTGGTTCTTCTTTTTTTTCTTCTTTAACAGTTAAAATTAACTTATCTTCCTTAAATTCTAAATATATTTCTGATGTTTTTAATAATTCAAATTCTTTTACAAATGGCTTCAATTCTTTAAATGCTTTTAATGCTTCATCTTTATTTAATGAGTATCTTTCACTAAAAGATGGCATAACTACTTTTATATCAGGATATGTTACCTCTGTTTCTTTCATTATAATATCTCCATTACTTCCAGAAAATTTTATAAATACACCTTCTTTATAAACTGATATTTTTTCTCCAAGAGCAAGAATACTTTTATATAACTTATCTGGAGTTCCAAGAATAAATGATGTATCTTCAAATGATTTTCCACCTATTGTTTTATAAAATAAACGAAAACTATCAGTTGAAACAATTGATATTTTTCCATCTTTACTTTCTAAAAATACTCCAGCAATTTCTGGTCTTACCATATTTTTTGAAACAGCTAAACTTGCTTTTTTAAATTCATTCGCTATTTCAGTTGCAGATAAAGATAAAATTTTTTTACCTTTTACATCTGGAAGAACTGGAAAATCTTCTATATTATAATTTTGTTTTACTGCTTCTTTACCTACAAACTTATATACACCATTATCAAGATCCGTTTTAAGAGATATTCCAATTTCTAAATCAGTTGCAAACATTACTCCATCTCTAACAACAAAGTTTTCTATAATAGGAACAGAAGGTGTTTTTTTACCAATAATTGCTTTAATGGCCTTATCATTAGAAATTTGTTTTTCTATTTTAATAGGTTTTTTAGAAACTTTTTTAGGTGTAACCTTTTTAGGCATAACCTTTTTTTCTTTTTCTGGTTTTTTAATTGTTTTTGGTTCTTCTTTTATTACTTCTGCAACTTTTTCTTTTTGTGTTAGTTTTGATTTTAAAACTTGTTTTTCTAATTCAGCCTTGTATCCATCTGATATTTTAATATCAGAATAACCATTATCAATATATTCTAAAAAATAAGCATAGTCTTCATATCCCTTATCTTTAACAGATTTTATTGCAAGTTCTCTGGTTTTTTTATCTTGTAATGTATCATTAACAGCATCTTTTGCAACTTTAATAAGACTTTTATCTTCTTGTTTTATACTACCATCTAAAAAATTCAATAAAGACATAATATCTACCTTTCCTTTTTCATCAGTTTCAACTGCTTCTTCAAAACTCTTTCCTTTTGATGTTTCTTTTTCTTTAACTTCTTTTTTTATTCCATACAAAACATCTATTGTTGATTCTTCGTTTGCAATAGCTTGAGCAATTCTATTATATCCGTCTAATACTTCTCCAGAAGATGAAACAATAGGATTCATAGCAAATGGTTCTCCTTCAAACTCTCTAATCTTTGATGTTTTTAAATATTCATCAAGGTCTTTATCTGTTTCTACTAATTGTTTTATTGATATTATTTTTGTTTTATAATTTTCTTTTGCAATTTGGTCTAAAGAATGTTCAGAAAAATCCTGGTCTGTTCCAAGTTCTTTTGCTTCTTTAGCGATTTCTTCCCCTGTAAATTCTTTTTTAATTTCTTTTGTTTCTGATAATTCTTTCACACTATCATTATGTGCAGTAATAGCATCAAACATATTATCAGTATATGTTTGATTTTCTACCATTGGTATTCTTGACATTATACTTTTTATATCATTTTCAGGAACATTTTGTTCTCTTAATTGAGTTTCTATTCTAGAAATAAGAAGCTTTCCTTCATTCATTCCATTCATAACACTATAAGATACTTTTTTATTCTCTTTAGTTATTTTATTTCCATCTATTGTACTCTTTGCAAAAACACCTTCACCCATTCGTACTTTAGTTGAACCTGGAAGAATAATAGCATTCGGAGTAGTTCCTTCTGCTTCTTGAATTGCAACTGGCTCTTCAATAGCTGTTTCCTTTTTAACTTCTTTTGCTTTAGGTAACTCTACTTTAGGAACCTCTACTTCTGGCTCTACTTTAACTTTATCAGGAGCTACATCTGCTGGAATATAAAATGATTTTGTTTCTGTTTTTGTTTCTTCTGGAAACTGTGGCGCCCTGAATTCTGTTACTCCAAATGGTAATGATCCGATTGCACCAGCTGCAAATTGTTCTGCAAGTTCTTTAAATGTTGACATCCCTTCTTCACTACCAGCCCATCCTGATAAAAGGTCTTGTGCAATTTGTTGTGCTACTTCTTCTCCACCCTCTTCTAATGATTTTTTAGCAGCTCTTCCGGCCATTTTAGGAAGTTCTTTTAATAAATATGATTTAACACTATTAGTTGCTACTCTAGTAGGACTTAATATATTAGCAGCAACTTTTCCTGGAAGATAACCAAACATATTTTCAATTATAGCTGCAACAGCTCCATAGATAGCTGAAGCTTCCGCTGCTTTATCTGGAGCAACTTTTGCATCTAACATAGCTTTATACGCATTTCCTTGTTCTATTACTGCTACAGACCCAAGTCCAGCTGCACCAGCTCCAAATGGTCCACCAATCAATCCACCAGCTATTGCTAAACTAACAACTGTACCCATAAAAGGAATTGTTTCTCCTATAATTCTACCATAAGCTCTAGGATCTCCAGCACCTCCATCAAACAATCCTTTCATATCTGAAGGAGCAGCTAACTCTGGCTGTTTTAAAAATTCAACTATCATCTTATCTCCAAACTCTTGACCCCATTTAATCATATCTGGAGAACCTATTTTTATTCCAGTTGATTCTGCAAAATAACCAATAGAAGGAACTACTGTTCCTTTCCATCCGGATTCTACTCCTTCAATTACTTGTCCTACAAAACTATCTGGTTCTTTATAATCATCTGGTATTTTAGGATTTTCTTTTATTTCTTTAGTTAATACCTCTTGAAACTTTTTATCTCTATAATAAACCTGATTCGCATCTTCTATTTCCATCATTCTTTGCTTAATAGTTTTCTCTTCCATAGGTTGATCTAATCCAGCAACTTTTTCTAATTGTTCTGGTAAAGCCCACTTTGCAACCTTCCTCCATAATGGTTCTTCTTGTCTATCTACAATTCCAGGACCAGTATATTGTTTAAATGTTGGTTCTGGTTTTTCAACTGGAACCATTTGTAAGTTAAGACCCATATAATCTGTTGGATCTCTTTTTTCAGGAATTAAAGGATTAAATTTTTTAAGTAATTCAGTATTTTCAGGAGAAATTAAAGGTTCCTTTTCTTTTATTTCTTCTTTTTTTTCAGGTTGTAATTCATTGTACCTTGTTTTTAATTTTTCCAAAACTGAACCAGTAGATACAGTATTACTTGTTTTTCCTGTTTCCTTATGTAATTCGTTATATTTATTTTTTAATTCTTCTAAATTTGCCATTGTTTTAATATGATAATGGTTTTATATAAATTGCGTAGTCGGGGAAATTCTCAACAACTTCATCATAAGTCATATCTGAAATATTAACAGCTGCTTGAATTTGATTAATAAATACTTGTTCGTCTGCTGATAAAGATTTTACATCTTTAACAGTTGGCTCTTCATCTGGTTTCCAATCTCCTGGAAGTCCAGAATACTCTTCTTGAGAAACCCATTCTTCAACCGGATAAGCATACCTAAAATCTGACACCGAACCACTAAAACTAATCCATTGTTTGTATGCTTCCACATATTCTTTAGCAGTTATCTTTCCATTATCTCCTACCTTTTCTCCTAAATATTTATTAAGATTATTTACCCTATCTAAATCAGTCATTGATTTTGATTCTGTTTTCTCTTGCTCTTGTTGTTTAACTGTTTGAATACTCTTTAAATAACTAAAATCCATATCAGACATTTGTGCTAATTTCTGGAGTGTTGGATCGTCTAGCTTTGCAATTCCACCGGTACTTATCAATTGATTCAATTGGTCTTGCGCCCTTTTACTGTTCTCTTCTATAAGATTAACAGTTGATTCATATATATCTGATATTCCAGTAGTCTTTTGTTTTGTTGAAAAATTAATAATATCAGCAAAAGTTCCACCACTAACTTGTTCTGGCTTTAATGTTCCTGATGGAAAAGCTTCTCCGCCTCTAGCAGCAGATTGTTTTGCCATTTTTTCTGTGGCCATTTTTAATACATTTCCAAATGCTGCCAAACTATTCTTTGGTTGACCAGGAAGAGTTTTTTCTTCTACTATTTCTCCAGTTGCAAGAGTTCCACCTAGTTCTGGAACATTCAAAGTTTGACCTGCTATAATTACATTTGGATCAGCAATACCATTTAATTGAGCAAGTTTATCAACGCTTGTCCCATACTGTTGTGCTAAACCTGATAGTGTATCTCCTTTTTTAATTGTGTATGTATTTGCCATATATTTTTATTTAAAATGGATTCTTTAAATTTGATAATGCTTCTGCCCTTTGAAGAATATCAGCTTGTTTTTGTTCTGCTAAATTTCCAGTAACACCTCCTAGTGGAGAAACTCCTGGTAATGCTGGTAAAGCTGGTAAATTTTCAGTTCCTACTTGTTGCTCTGTACCTCTAATTAATGTAGTAACATTCTCACCATACATTCTTTCATAATCAGTTAAAAGATTCCTTGCTTCTGTATCTCCTCTTCCGGCCGCTTTTTGTAAATCTTCAATTTGTCTTTGAAATATTCTTTGTGTACTTTCTGTTAAATCTGATTGTTCTTCTGATAATCTATTTTCGGCCAAAGCTCTTTTACTAGAAAATGTTAATCCAGCCTTACTAGCATTTTCAACTAAACCTTCTAATTGATATTCATAATTCTTTTTCTGCTTTGCTAATTCTGATTGTTCATCAATAGTTAATCTATCTTTGCTTACGGCTAAATCTTCATTTATTTGTTCTATCTTTGATTCTAATGTAGTTTTTTGAGATGCAAAATCATCTGACTGTTTTCCTAACGCACGAGTTAATTCTTCTTTTGCCATTCTTATCTTTTCTGCAAAGTAAGGATTTGCTGATGCTTCTGCTTCAGTAAGTGCGTCTGCTAGGATTTGTTGATTCTGTTCGTCTTGTTCTTCTAATACACCAACATATTCTAATATATATTCTTTTTCATCATCTCCTAAAGAATTAAAATCATCATTACTTTCTAACCAATCTGGAACATCTTTTGTTTCTGGTTCAGGTTCTGGTTCTGGTTCTGGTTCAGGTGTTGGATCAGGTGTTTGATCTGGCTTTGATTTATAATCTATAGCTCTCTGAATTCCTTCTTTTGTTGCTTTTTCTGCATATAAAAGATTCTCTTGAGGTATTTTTTTAAGTTCCTCTAATGTTACTCTTTTTGTAACCTCTTTGCCTTTATCATTTTTATATTTTACTACATAATCTTTTGCCATATGTTTATTGTATTATTTTTAATATTAATTTTCAATAGTTAAGCTGTTGAATAAGTATCATATACTGGAATATATCCAAGACCATCACTTGTTAATACTTTTATTACTCCTGTTAAGCCACTTACTCCTGTTGCTCCTGCTATATATTCACTTCCTGCAAACTGAAAAGCATATTCTATTCCTAGACCAGTATTAGCTATATTTATTTTTAGTCCAATAGCATTGCTTCCAGAAGTACACGATTGAGTTATCGCAACTACTTCTGAATCTCCATTTCTATTAAATTGAGCAGCACAACCACCAGTATTTGAATTATTTGTTGTAGCATATATTAATGGTTTAGCACTATTTGCATCATCTCCAGAAATATATAATGCCTCTTGTCTTCCAGTATATATTATCTCTATTGCTTTAGCACTATCGTTTGTATGATAAATATATAATGATTTTGCATTTCCATCATTAAATAATGCAATACCA
>Ga0208769_1000480_pt1 | contig 19171 bp, 36 predicted proteins | sample AntAceMetag02UKC_FD_184768 | JGI IMG/M metagenome (GOLD analysis project Ga0208769, IMG submission 184768) | Saline lake microbial communities from Ace Lake, Antarctica- Antarctic Ace Lake Metagenome 02UKC (SPAdes) (version 2) | ecosystem: Environmental > Aquatic > Non-marine Saline and Alkaline...
GCATTATCCGCCCGTTAAACGGGGCAGTTTAGTAATTAAACTTCTGGTTTGGCCTTATTTTCCCAGCATTTTTCTAAAAGTTCTGTAATTTACGCCTAAATGCTGCGCTGCCCGTTTTCCGCTGCCTGCCCGCCGCAGGGCCGTCGTGGCGATCGCCCGGTCGAAGGATTCGCGCATCTGATAATAGACCGCGCCCTTGGGATAATTATCGATCGTATCGTCCAGCGATTCCTGCAGTTCGCCCTCAAACCGTTCTCTTGCTTTTGCCAATTTACGCTCCATTTATATATATCCATTTAGGGCCATTGTTGATCTCCACCGTGATGTCGTTTCCTACTTTATTCAGGTTCTTGATCTGGTCGTCCGGTATGGTCCGCCAGTCCAGCGGCTTGACCATAATCCCTCCGGCCGTTGCCAGCGGAATGTCCACGATTTCCCGCTCTTCTTTTCGTTGCCTGCCTATGCCTCGGCCGAGATCGGGAGCGCCTGAAATCGGCATGATTTTATAGTCGGGCATTGAGGCTTTGCGCACGCCGTTCCACGGCTTGCCGGCCAGCGCGTCCTCGGCTGCGCGGATGATCTGCGTTGGCTCGTAACTTCCACATCGCCATTGGTCGCACGTCAGCCAGTTTCTGCTCAGGCACCAGTTGTGTTCCTGGCACGGGTAGCACTCAAGCGTCGGCGTGAAAATCGTGGCCGTCTTATGAAATGCCGGGTTGTAATTCTTCTGAACGGTCCCGGCGCAAAAAAGGGATATCGTTTGCACGCCCACGGCGCAGGCGAAGTGGTATAGTCCGCTGTCGTTCGTGATAAACAGCTTGCATTTCGATATCAGATCAAACGTCTGGTCGATCCCGATTCCGGTCAGGTCTTTGCACGGGTATACGTATTCATCCGGCAGGCCCACGCTCGCTATTTTGCAATCCTTCAGCCCTTTCACTATTTCGGGATATCGCTGGTAGCGTTTGCGGATATAATTAAAATTATTGATTCCGCCGTTGCCGATCAGCACGTCATACGATTCGGGATCCGTGAATTTGTCTCCGCGTATCCGCCGCCAGTTCATCGGCAGCGTCGGCTTGATCAATCCCAGGCCTGATTCGAATATCTGATTATAAAATGCCACCTCGTTTCCGGCGTGCGGAACCGTGTTCTGATAAAGCACGGGGATGTCCCGGTACGGCACTCGCGTCAGGCTAATCGCCCCCTGATAATTTTTCTCATTCCACCACAGCGGTTTGTGCTGCTGATTCACCGGCGTCACGGTCGCGCCCTTGCTCTCGGCCAGGGCGGTCATGTATCCGCAAATGCCTTTCCGGTATTCGCCCATCGCTATATCGGTCGGTCCGTATTTGAGGCAGATTGCTTCGTAGCCTTCTGTCTGCTGGATCTGGTTTCCGAGTCCTGCTTTGGTGAAAAATATTACCTTCATTTGTTCGCCTTTATAAATTCTTCCAGCATTTCCGAGAACCGGTTCCCCGTATACTCCAGTCGCACCCGCTCCTGCCCGCGCCTGGCCACGGCCTGTCGTTCGGGATCGTGTGTCAGCCAGTACTGGATTTTGTCCTGCAGCTCTTCCTTGGTTTTCCACGTGTCCAGATGCACGCCCGGCTTGAACAGCTCCTCGATGCCGTTCACGTGATCGGTCAGCATAAAGCCGCCCGCTGCCAGGCAGTTAATTACCCGCTCGTTCAGATATCGGTATCCGTCCGGCCGCACGTGCGAGTTCAGATTGATCTTGCTGGTCTTGTAAATGTGCGGCAGCTCCTCGGCTGCCCGCCATCCCCGGAACGTCGTTTGTGGCAGGCCGCCAACGCCGAACCATTCGCGGGGGAACTTGTCGTTCGGTCCGTAGATGTTCAGCGTCCCCAGCCCGGCCACGGCCTCCACGATTTCAGCCCTGCCCATAAGCACCTCGGGATATTCCGCCTTTGGGTAAAGGTTCGAACAGGCGAGCGAGATATCGCATCGCTCATCGTCAACCCTTCCCGATCGGAAATGCAGGAGGTCATGCGGCGGCGGGTACAAACAGATTGCGGGCGTGCCGATCTCTCTGTATTTTGCGACCGATCCCTTGCAGCATGTTACGGCCAGATCGAACTCACTAGCTATGGTGGCCGCGTCATCGTTCTTGTCCATTTCAAAAGGATCGTCGATCGTATGGTATATCTTCGGCACGATCTGTCCGCCGGCACAGCTGCGCATCATTTTCGCAAGCCCGTACTTGTAATCGTATTTGCAGTTGCTCCAGAATAAAATATCCGGCTCAAAGCAACCCCATGAATAGCAAATCAGCTCCTCGATATTCGCCAGCGGCCGGCCTTCCCTTTTACTGCTCCTGGTCGGTATGTGTAGCACCTCATGCCCGGCTGATCTGAATCCGTATTCAATGTTCTTGGTCGAGTCCGTTAGGTCTCGGCCGCCGCAGAGCAGAATCCTCATGTGGTTTCCCTTATGTTTTTTACCATTTCTTTTTGCTGCCATTCCTTGGTCCGGTAGCGCTTGCGGTTATACAGCCCGACGTACGGATCGAAGCAGGCTCCCATGTCCAGCATAACCGGCGCGGCGTCGCCCATAATTATCAGCAGGTCGTGCATTACCAGATTTGTGGCGAAGCCCGCTGCGAAGCAAATCACGTCTGCCTCCTGTGCGTAGGGCAGGCATTGCTTCGTGATTTCCGCCGCGTTATAGACGGCGTCCGTTATGTGGACTTTGACAAACCATTCCGGGTGAACGATCTCCAGCTTGCTCAGGTGCGGTCCGCCCACCAGAAGCACCCGCTTCTGATTCAGCGCATTAAATAACGGCGCGATATATCCGTTGCAGTTTGCGGCCGAGATGGTTTCCTTGTAAACCCACGGCAGGCGCTGCATGCCGTTTCGCATCTGGTAATCGTATACGTCGCCGTCCAGATTCGGCCCGCAGTTGAATCCGAAAAAGGTGAAGCACGGATTTGTCAGCGTCTTTTCCAGCTGCTTGCCTATGTCGCCGGCCATCGGCACGCCATCGCTGTTGATCTTGCCGTCGCCGCGTACGATCGAGCTCCACTCGCCGTCCCCGTAGTTCGCCTGGCTGAACGGCCAGCTCTCTTCCACGGCGTCCACGTAATCCTTGAAATCGATTGTAAACCATTGGCACCGGAGTCTTTTTCCTCTGCTCTGCTTCATTGGTTTTCCTTAAATAAAATGCGGAACTTTCGTTTTTTCCACCACTTGTATATCCGCCGGTACAGCCCGTCCAGCGGCAGGCTAATAAGTAGCCGGGTAAACGGTCGCAGGACCGGCCAGCTCGCTATGATCGACGTCAGCTTCTGCAGCCGGTTGATCTTATGCTTGAGCGGAGTGTTCAATATTGTCCGGTCAAAGAACGTGTCGCTGAACGCCTCGGTCTTGCCGTCCCATAGTCCTTGCTCGATGCAGTAGTCCGCTATTTTGCATTTGGGGTATGGCTGAAAGATCGACGCCCATACCAGCTCCGGCCGGCACGCGATATTCAGGTCCAGAGTTTCCAGCATCTGGTCAAGCGTTTCGTTCGGCAGCCCCACCATATTCTCGGTCCGGAATTTCAGGCCGTGCCGGTGCAGGATCTCGCATCCTGCCAGTATTGTTTCCTTGCTCATCTTGCGGCTCAGCAGCTGCGTCCGGATTTCGTCGTTCCCGCTTTCGACCGCAAAGGTCACGCCCGTGCATCCGGCATGCACGAGAAGCTCGGCCGTCTCGTCCGTCAAAAGCTCGATCCGGATCTGGCAATGGACATTATCGGCATATTTAACGAGCAGCTCCTCGAGGTTCGGGTTTGCCAGAAACTCGTCGTCCTGGAAATAGATCATTTTCAGCGGGTAGCGTTTGAGGTCCGTGCATTCGTCTATCACGTGGTCGACCGCCCGGTGCCGTACCCAGCGCTGGCCTTTGTATATTTTCCGGTATGTGCTGTTGAAACAATACGGGCAGTTGTATGGGCAGCCCCGGCTGGTCATCACGTTCTTGATCGGGTTCAGATAGTTATTGGCGTCCTCATATAAAAAGTCGCGGTCCGGAGGCTCGATGTCGTCAATGTGCTGCAGCGCCACCGGTTCAATAACGCCTTTGATCGGATTCTCCAGCCAGTCAATAAATGATTGCTCGGCCTCTCCGCGTATGATCGTGTCCACGCCGTCATCTTCAATGAATTCCGGATAAAGCGTCGGGTGCGGTCCGCCCCATACGCTGGGGATCCGGTACGTGGTGGTGATCGTCCTGTGCGCTTCCAGCATGGTCCGGTGCTGCCCGGTCGTCACCGAATAGGCCAGAAAGTCCGGGTCGTATACTTCTATCTGTGGATGGAAAAGCCCGTCCTTGATGCTCAGCCATTGCGCCCTGTGCCCGGCGCGTTTCAGGGCGGCCGCCAGATAGGCAATGCCCAGCGGTTCTATAATAAACGGTTCAACAATAAATAGTATTTTGCTCATGGTTTTTCCAGCATAAAGATTCGGTTGATATAATGGACTTGCCCGTCGCAGGCTTGCGGCACTTCCTGATATGATTTGAATGCAAAGCCCGCGTGCCGGGCTATCTCGATCATGGTTTCAATCGACGGCATGAATAAATGCGCTTTCATGTTTCCCAACCGCGTGGGCTTCGGCCTCTGCAGGCCCGTGTAGCCGTCCGCGTTGGGCAGAACGATCATCAGCTGCCCTTGGGCCTCCATAACCCTAAAGATCTCACACAGGGCGATGTAGGGCGCTGGGCTGTGCTCTAAAACGTGGGAAGCGAACACGATTTCGAATTTGCCGGTCCACTCGGCTGGCATCCCGTGCATATCGACGCGCTCGACCGCTGCTCCCGGGGCGTTTGCCCGGATCTCCCGTGCCTCCTCGCCGAATATGGTTATGGCCATCACGGTCTCTTCCGATCCGTACCGCTCGACCAGCTGCCGGGTCTCCCATCCGCAGGCCGGGCCAATGTCCAGCACTTTCGGGAAGTCAAGTATTCCCCAGCCGACGTTCGGCAGCATTTCAATAATTGCCTGCTTGTTTTTGAACAGGCTGGCGCTCCGGTCGATCCGATCGGGGATTCCCTCGTTGATGTCCGGGCTCGGCTGGTAATATTTACTGAGGTCCATGCTTGTTCCCCTTCCGTATCTGGATTCCGGTCTCGTGATCGGGCCGGAAGTTATATTCCTTTATGTCTCCGCTGACTGTCACCTCGTGTGTCTGGTCCTTTGCGAACGCGTCGGCCGCCAGCTGGACCAATGACTCGATATCATACGCCCATTTGTGCGTCTCCTCGTGTATCGCCCAGTTCAGCCGATCGGCCAGCGTCGGTCCGGGCCAGATTTCCTTGTCCGCCCCGAGGTGCTTCTTTCTCAGAAAGGCCTCGTCGTGATTAACGTATGCCGTGGCCAGCAGTCGCAGGTCCGGGCAGGTCACGGTCATGCACGCCCCGGGCTTCAGCAGTTCGAACGCCCGCTGCAGTAATATGATTCCCTCCGGCCTGGTCAGATGCTCGATAATGTGCAGGGCTATAATCTCGTCCATGCTGTTCGGTCCCCACGGCAGTTTGTCCGTCACGAAATTCAGCTTATAATACGGCGCCGGGTTGTCCACCGGTTTCGGCCAGATATCTATTCCGGCAAAGCCCGGCCGGCGGCATCCGCGGCCGCCGCATCCGATATCAAGTTTTCTTGGCATTGTTTTCCTCCTGTTCAAATACAAAATTGTCGCCCTTGATTCTCTCTGCTGTGTATCCGTGCTGTCTGAGAATCAAGCAGACCTGTGGAACGTTATTCGGCGCAACCTCCGCCACGATAACCGGCCGGTCGCGTTCTATCAATTCCGCTGCTCCGGTTATGGCCTCCGCTTCCATTCCCTCGATGTCAATCTTGATCAGTCCGATCGGCGGCTTGCCCGCTATGGCCCACTCCACGTCCAGCGGCCGCACGATCGTCCGTCTGAATCCCGTCACGGTTTTCGAGTAGCGCATCGTGTCCGTCATTATCATCGTGGAGGCTCCGAGGTTTCGCCGCTCGTCCGCGTAAATATTGCAGATCGGGGAATACATAATCTTCTGCCTGTCGCCTATGGCACACCGGCGGACCGTTATATTCGTCTTGTCGTTCAGCCATATGTTCGCTTTTAATAGCTGGCAGATTTCCCTGGTCGGCTCGTATGCAATGACATGGCCGAACGCCCGGGCCATGCTGATCGTGTGATATCCAAAGCACGCCCCGAGATCGATTGCCGTCTTTTGGCCGTCCGCATATTTGGCAATGGCCGTGCGTACCCACGGCTCCGGGTTCCCACTCTTGACCAGCTCGCTCACCCGCTCGTTCTCGAACACGATAAAGGCTCCGAGCTCATTCCTGCAAATCTGCCGCTCTGGTTTATCGGTATTCAAATTTGATTCCCTTCCGGTACTCTTCGTCCCACACCTTTTTCCCCAGCCCGCCGCCGTAGTGCATCAGCACCGGGTCCGTTATCTTGTTGTATTCCTTGAATTTAATGGTCAGCGTATAGGCGCATCGCTCATGCGGCAGCAGCCACGGGTCCAGGTCTTTGCCGTACATTTGCTTCCACGCGTAAACCGCCATGTTCAGCGCAAACATAGTTCCCTTCCGGTGCTCGCTGCTGGTCTCTCGCATGTCCCGCCACAGGTCAAAGAATTTGTGCGTCCTGCTGTTGACGCGGAAGCCCAGCGGTGATGCTAGGTATTTCTGGTCCGGCTCCACGCCTAAAATCCGCTTGACCAGCGGCATCTCGACCGTCACGTCGTGGTGCATCGGCACGGTCGTCATCGATAGCTCGTGGCGCATCATTTCCACGAACGGGAATCCCTCGAATAGCACGATGTCCGTGTCAAAGAATAATACCTGATCGCCCTTTTGAAAGAAGCTGTCAAGCTCCAGCTTCAGCCACCGGCTGTCCATGAATTCCCGGGTTTTGTAATTGGCCTCCGCGTGCCGGATCTCGCAGTTCGCGTATAGGCCACGGTCCTTGGTTATCACCACGATCGGCCCGCGCCATCCTGCTGCCCGGACCGAATAAACGAACCGGTATAGGTATTTCGAGTATCGGATATCGGCGATCGTGCAAACGCATTCCATTATTTCTTCCTGCCAAATGAGTGTGAGTTTATCGCCGGTCCGTCGCTGTCCCCCTGGTCGTCCGTTTTAGGTATCTGCCCGAATCCGTCATATGGGTTTTTGCTTTTGTCCGGGGTCTCCATAAACTTTACGTCAGATGGGTTATTTCCGTAGCGCTTTTTCTCTTCGGGCTGGATCTCCAGCACCCGGGTGTCATAGCCTTTCGTCCGCATTCCGCACAGCCATGCCAGCCCGCCCAGCAGCGCAAACGGCGCGGCTACAAGCATCATAATTGCTCCGATTATTCCGGCGATTCCCAGCCCCACGATTCTCCAGTATTTTCTCCACATTACTTTTCCTTTCTTGTTTCATTGGTTTTGGGATTCGGCAGTTCGATCAGCGTCGTGCCGCATTCCGGGCAGGCCGACTGGCCCGGGAATGCAAAGCCCTCCAGGCATTCCGTGTCCGGGCAGATGTGCGTCAGGCCCAGATCGTGGCTTAACAGTTCCGGCCAGTGCACGCCCCGGACTTTCATGCCGAAGAACAGCGTGGCTTTGCTTTCCGGGAATGAATTGGCCAGCGATCGCTGCAGCGCCCTCTGCTTCTCGATCGGCATCGGCTCGTCGACGATAATCGCGTCGACCGCGTTCGCGTCCAGAAAATTCCCGTTAAGGTTCACAACCTGGAACTTCTCGTGGCCGGTTATGCTTCGATAGGCTGCCCCGCATTCCCGGCACGTGCTCACCAGAAACGAGTCCCCCTCGTGTTCGCCAGTCAATATCCGTTCATGACTGTACTCAAGCTCCGCGCATTCACATTTCTTATCCATTCGGCTTCTCCTTTTTCCGTGGCCCGTTATCGATGTCGTCCCAGCTGTCCAGTATTTTCTGTACCGGGTTGGGTTTGTCCCGCTGCTCCATGTAGCGAGTGGTCGCTCCGGCTGTCGGAGCCAGCGGCATGGCTCCGCTTTTCTCGAACTGCTCGATCACCCGCCGCATGTCATCCCGGCCGCCGCTGTTGTCCGGGAGCTTTACCTCGTGGAATCCAATGTGTGCTTTGCGGCGTCTGAGTTTTGCCCACAGCCATTTGAATATTCTCATTTTTCGTTCCTTCTCAGATAGTCCTGGATAATCCGTTCGGCAGTTTCCTTCTGGTCCTCGCCCACGATCAGGCTGCTGGGATCCGGCCGCTGCAGGGTCCGGACCTGGCTTTCCAATATCTGCACCCGCTTGGTCAGCCGATCGACCGCCTCGGCCAGCTCGGCTATCTTGACCTTGTCGCCTTTAAAGAATTCCGGCCGGCTGTCCTTGAGGTCCATGTGGAGCTTGTCCGGCAGCTCCTCGGGATTGCCCTGAAATTTGAAATCGCTGTTTTCTGGCATGCTATCTCCTTCCGCGTTTGTTCAGCCCGCCGACCGTCCGGGGTTTCAGGATCCCGAAGCCCGTGGTCTGCATCGCATTGTAGTTCTGCATCCGCCGCTGCTTTGAATTTATCTCGTCCGGGCCCATGCCGTCCCGCTTGTCCTGCTCCAACATCAGGCCGAGGTCGTCATATAATACGGGCTCCCGGCCTTCCATCCAGGCCAGCATATCAAACGCATCGGCGAACCGGAAGTGGTCCTTGCCCTCGACTTTGCTCCAGCGGTATCGCTCCTCGTCCTTAACCAGCACCTTGGTCAGGCTCTCCATGCTCTCCAGCCAGAAGCCGTCCTGAAAATCCTCATAGCCCTGTGGCACAATCACCTTCCGCTGCTGCCACATTTTATGGCTTTCGCTCAGCAGCCAGTCCCGGTCGACCGTCATAATGTCGTGCTCTTCGTCCAGCGCCCAGCCGGTCAGCCGTAGCTTGTTCGCCTGTCCCTGCCGGCCGCCGGTTATGCGCACCAGTATCACGCGGGTCGCGCCCGACATATTGCTCTGAAATTCCAGCGCCGGGTTTGTTTCGGGCTGGCTATCGATCGCGGCGGTCGTCACGTTAAACCGCTCGAATACGCTGGCCACCTCATTCCAGCTTTCGCAGCGCAGGGTGCTGAGAATCATCTTGCGTCGCGGGCTGCCCTCTTTCGAGCTCACCGATAGGCTGATCTGCACATCGTAATGCTTGCCCACATCCACTCCGGCCGAGGTCTCGCATTTGCTGTAGCTTTCGAATCGCGTGTATTTCTGTACGCAGTTTTCTATCAGCTCCCGTGTTACCTGTGCCCCGCTTCCGCTGTATTCCAATCCGAGGCGGCTGTTAAAGAATAGCTGTATCTCCTCGTCGTTCCCCTCGGCCGCCAGCAGCTCCCGCCATAGGTCCGCCAGCGTGGCGTTCAATTTCATCATCTGCGAGATCTCGTATCCGCTGCGCCGGTGTCCGGGATTCGTGGCTATCCATTTGCCGCCGTACCGTTTGGTCTTTCCCTTGGTCGTCCATTTATTCCGGTCCTGCATTTTCTTGCACAGCGGGCATCTCATCAGCACGTCGCGGTTTGATTTCTCGCTCCACTCGGTATCGTATAGCTTGTAGCTGATATGGTTGCCCTCGGCGTCGTGCTTTTCCTCCACGACCGTCTCAAAGAAATCGGCCTTGAAAAATTCCTTGCATTTGCTGCACTTGTAATGCCAGACCTTCTGATCGGTGTTCACGAATTCCTTGGCTATGCCGGTATTCGGCACCGTCGGGTTGCCCAGCAGCCGCCACAGCTTGTACGGGCTGTTCTGCATGCGGTCGCTGGCCTTCTTTATATTCGTCTGGTTGCATTCGTCCAGCTCCTCGATCACCACCATGTCTGCCGGGAACGATTTGAATCCCGATGATGAATTTGAGGCCGTGATGCACCAGCGGCCTGCTCCCATTGTCCGCATGTAGCGGTTTCGGCCTTTCTTCTTTTCCGTCTTTTCCAGCCGGGCGTATTCCGGGACCGTATCGCACAGCGGGTCCATGCGGTCCTCAAAGAATTTGTTCTTATCCGTGTCCGTGGGAAATACGTGAAAAACCTTCAGCCCTACTTTCAGGGCCGCCACGATATCAACCGTTGCTTCCTCAGTCTTGCCCGTCTGCACGCTGGATTTCATCACCACCTCGGCGGCGGCGTCCTGGAATATTTTCATCATATACGGCATGTCGTCAAAGGTCATGCGCTTGCCGCTGGTATTCCTGTGGTGCTTCTGGAACAGGTTCAGCCGTTCCTTCTTTATCGCCTGCAGGATCAGCTTCCGCTTGCGGGCGTCTATCGGGATCTCGTCCTCGTTAGAGCGTTCTAAATTTTCGGCCATTTTTCTTCAGCTCTCCTTTGATGTTGTTCTCTCGGCACCAGCGGGTGTATCGCTGGACAATCACGTCGCAATAATGCCTATCTTCGTCCGCCAGGTAGCACGTGCGCTTGTTTTTCTCTGCCGCTATCAGGGTTGATCCTGATCCGGCAAACGGGTCATAGACCAGCCCGCGCACGGGGCTGCTGTTGTGGATTGCCTGCTCTGCCAGCGCCACCGGCTTCTGCGTCGGATGCACGTACTCGCCGGCCGGGTCTTTTGAGATATCCCACACGGTTGCCCGTTCCTTCATCTTGGCCAGCAGTTCAATAAGCTCTTCCTTTTTCATCTGGTCAAAATCGGATAGGCTGCTGTTCAGTACCTGCGTGGTGGCCGTCCTATCGCCATGCCAAGTAGCTCGATTTTCTTTCGTGCAATAAAATATGGGCTCATGGGCCCAGTGATAATCGCTGTGTCCCAATACCATGTGCTTCTGCCAGATCAACTGCTGCCTTATAACCAGCCCGGCCTTGTCCAGCGCCCGCTCAAAGATCGTGTGGTTTTTGGATGCATAGCATACGTAAATTGCGGGCGCCGGTCCGGTGATGCCCGGCACGTGCCGGAATACGTTGTAAATCAGTTTGAATAAATCGTCGCCCCGCAGGTCGTCGCCTTTTATAACTTCCCATTCTCGGTCGTTCGGGTTATTCGTTCCCTTGTAGCTCACCCCGTACAGCGGGTCCGTGAATACCATATCGGCCTTCTTTTTTTCGAACAGCTTCTTCACCGCCTGGCCGTCCGTGCTGTCGCCGCACAGGAGCCGGTGGCGTCCCAGGTCGAACATCATGCCCGGCTTTGCTATAACCGGACAGTCGGTTGCCTCCGTGTCGTCTCCTGTGGTGTTCTGCAGCCTGGTCACCTCAAACTTGCGGTCGAATTTGCGCCAGTCGATTCCGGGCAGCGTCACGCTGTTCATCATCTGCGAGAGGTCCAGATTGGCCTCGACGGAAAAGTCGTGGATTCCCTCGTAGGTAACGGCTCCGTATGTCGCCACGATCTGCAGCAGGATCTGCTTGGCTTCCCGTTTATTGCTGGCCGGGATCTCAACCGCCGGCAGCGGTCCGGCTAATTTCCAGCCGTCTGCAATCATTTCCTGTATGACTTTCACCCGCTGATGGCCGTCCAGTATATTTTTCTTCCACGTGAATAGCGGGATCCGGAAGCCGTGCTTCTGCAGGCTGCGCTTCAGCTGCTTCCTCTGTCGCTCGGCCAGCGCCTTCAGGTTGCCCTGGAAATCGGTCAGCTCGTCCGGGTCGTATGCGTGCGTGCCCTTGCATTTGATGGCAATCACGCCCTTTTTCGCCGAGGTTTCTCTTTTTAAAGCCACTGTTTTCCGTCCTTTACGACATGCAGTTTAGTAATTAAACTTTTGTTCCGGCCTGTTATCTCCCGGGCTGCATGGGCGATTGCCTGCCTGACCTGGTCCATTTGTGCGGCCGTCAGAGTCTTGATCTGCCCGTCAGGCTCCACGACTGCCCCGCCTGTGCCGGGCACGGGGCTTATCAGGTACATCCGGTCCTCGGCCTGGTCCGGGTTGCTCACAAGCGATATCACGGCCTCAGACCGGCGCACGGGTAAACCTGCTGTCGCATTCCGGGCAGATAAGGGATTGCCGGGCTCCGTCATTGTTCAGCTGTGAGGTTGCCTCCAGTAACAATTGAGCTCCACACGTGCGGCAGGCTTCCCCGGCTTCCTTCAGGGCTGCCTTGTCCGGCTTCTCGGGTTTCGGTTTTAAATCCTGTGTCACAGGTCTATCCTTTCGGCATTGTGTAATCGGTTAGGTGGCTGGAGCAGAACGGACATAAGGGTTCCCTTCCCATGATTCTGGCGTTACGTTTTACGCCCATCCACAGCAGTCCGCACGGCTCGCAATAGGTCTGTCGATAAGTTCTGGAGCTGCTCTTGCCCAGTTCGCTTATCCGTTCCCCTATCTCGCGCAGTTTCTTGGCCGGTTCGGTATCGCGGATCTCTTCGGCGGTAATTACACGGCGGGCATCTCGCTCGAGCTTCCGGATCCGGTCCATTACTGTGGCCCACATTTCCAGCATCGGTTCGTTCGGTCCCAGATGCCGCCGGCAGCGCAGGCAAACTCCGCTCTCGATATCCAACCGGCAAGCGTCGTGTCCGCATATGCGGCACGGCACATCAGTTCCTTTTTCGTTTTCCTCGTCTGGTCCCATTCGTTTTTCCTTTCAAACAACTGGCCAGCCCCGGTCAGAGGACCGGGGCCAACCGTTTTCTCGGTGAGTGTTCCTGGTAGCGGATTCCGGTTAAGGATCCTTGGCTTTCGTCTGCTCGATCCGCGCCTTCTGCACGGATTCCCAGCTGTTGATTGCCTCGATCAAAACAACGACCGTCCCGACTATGATTAGCTGCTTGGGCGTCACCGCCGCTACTTTCTGGATCAGCGCCAGCAGCAGCACAGCCGCCAGAATGACGATTATGGCGATCGCGTTCTTGCCAAGTTTTTGCATGGCTTCCTTCATCTTACTCACCTCCTTTCGTTGTCTCAAAAGTATTGGGGTGTCAATCCATTTTGAGCATTCCCTTATCAGGTCATTGCCGACCTGCTCGCAAAACGCATTAATGCGATTCCTTAAATCTCTGCGGTCGTGCATGCCTTGCTGTCCTCTTTGCACAGCTCTGTGATCCGCCTGGTCAGATGCGCCAGTCCTTCCTCGGCCATCTGTATGGTCCCGGCCTTCTTCAAACACACGCTGCAGATTCCCGATCGGGTTCTGAGTTCGCCGTCCACGCTCACGATCAGCCCGGCTCCCATCAGGATATCCGCGCATCCTATGCAGTAGTCGTTTCGGCAGATATCGCATTTGATTCGCGTCTGTCCGATCAGCGGTAATCCGCAGCCGTCGCAGCTGGTCAGTCGTACGTTCTTAGTTACCATCCTCTACCTCGAGCTGCATCATGATATCGATCCGCCGCAGGATCACGTATTCCCGTCCCTCGATCTGCAGGTCCGTCCCGGCCGTGCGGTCCAGCCATACCATGTCCCCGAATTGCAGGTCCATTTCGCCCCGCTCTCCGTTCGGCAGGATCCGGCCCGGGCCCACGGCGACGACGATTCCGCGCTCTACCTTTTCCTGTGCCTCGTCCGGCAAAAATATGCCGCCGTCCGAGCGTTCTTTGCGGGCCATGCGTTTCACCAGCACCCGGTTGAATGTCGGGTGTACCTGGCTGGCCAGTATCTCGCCGGTCAGTTCAATCTGCATCGCGTTCCTTTCTATTCATATGCCAAAGCGCCAGCAGCCATATGGCCATTACGGTAAAGGCAAAGGCTATGGCCGGGGGTTCCATTCTCAGCTAACCCAGAAGTCCGTTGCCTTGGCCAGCTTGGTCGTCTCCGTCCAGCCCTTTTTCTTCTGAAAGTCCTGTGCCTTCTTCCGCGTGCTGAACATCGCAATCAGCTTGTCGCCGACTCCCAGTACTGCTGTCACGTCCTTGATCAACGCTTTCGTCGCTGCCATCTGGTTCTCCTGCTAAAAGTTTCGGAATCAGTCCTCGTTCTTTTACTCTTGCTATTGCCTTGCGATCGGCCTCGCGTTCTTTCCAGCAGGGCACGCACAGCTCGTCGCCCTGGTCAACCACGTGCGCCCACATTTTAATGCGCCCCATGCAGTCCGTGCATATGTTATTCGGCATTCGGGTATCCGTCCAGTTCATAATAAACCGGCAGCTGTCTCTTGCCTGCCGCTATGTGCTCACGCTTCGAGCCCCCGGAATTGCTCCATGTCTTGAGCATAAACACGGCGTCGCATCTGCTCAGCATTTCCAGGTAGCCTGCCATGAATTGCTCGTAGGCTAGCGTCATCCCGTCCATGTGAGCGCTGTTCATGTGTGGGCATATGACCGCCCATCCCTTTTCCCACAGCCGGGTTGCTGCTATGCGGGCCCGGGCGATATTGTCGCTGATCTCCAGCGGGCTGTTCGCCGTGTATTTGCCCGATATCATTATCAGTTTCATCGGTCGTCCTTGCTTTGAGGTAACGTCCCCGGTAAGTTCTTGCCCAGCCGATCGTGTGCCTCATAAAGCATGTGCAGGAAGTTCCCGCCGACGTCCCTGCTGTATGCCAGATTCACGCCCGTGGCCTCTGTGCCCGCATCGTCCCAGCCGGTCTGCATAAACACCCGCCAGCCGCTTCTGCATTCCAGTATGCTAATCGGGCCTTGGGTCTCGTAGTTCTGCAGCACGTCCGTGATCTCCTACACCGTGGGCTTTGGCGGCATGTGCGATCGGTCAAATCCGTGGCGCGGGCAGTTCCCCTTGACCTGGTCCGTGTCCATCGCGCACCGGCATCGCGCCGTCACCGGCTTCCACTTTGGCGGCTTCACCTTCGGCATGGGCGGCACGTTCTTAACCGGCGGCAGGCCGAACTTGGCCATGGTTCTTTCTTGCATTAAGTCAATATGTTCCTGCAAGAATTCATTCCGGGCCTCGGCCGTCTCTTTGTCCAGCCGTGCCTGTGTCAACTCCGTCTCGGCCTTGATATAAAGCTCCCGGACGCACTTTGCGCTGCGGGCGATTCTCGCCGCCGTCTGCATGTTCCCGCATTCCGTGGAATGCGGGTAGTCGCACTCGTCGCAGGGCTCGTCGCATCGCGGGTCCACGTCTCTCAACGCCATCAAGATTTCCGTATAAAGTGTTTTGCTCATCCTTTTTCCTTTACCAGTTGAAGCCTCTGCTCGCAAACGAGTTCGGCCTGCTTACAAATCTTCCTTCTCATCGAATCGCTTATGCAATCCTTTACCTCGATCGTGCCTAGCCCCGGGACATGGATCTGCGCCCGGCTAAACCACCTGCCGTTAATCTTCTGCAGCGTCACGAGCTCCGCTTTCAGGTCACTCACCGAATGCCCCCCTAGTCAGCGTGCCCGCTACTTCCTTGCCGTCACGGGCCAGCCCTGCGCACTCGAGCATAATGCCCTTGAGCCGGGTGTTCTCCGCCCGGAAGTTATCGCGCTGCTCAATGACCGGCACGTGCTGCTTGATGTCCGTGATCGCCCGATCGCACAGCCCCTTGATTTCGCCGTCCGCTCCCGGGCACGACCGGATCCGCTGAAATTCGTCGCACATGAGATCGATCTTGTCCTGCACGATACTGATCTCGCCTTTCAGCTCGGTGAGCTCTTTTACCAGCTCGTCCCGTGTCATTGGTCTGATATCCTCACTCATCGCCCTCGTCCTCCCATACGGTTTCTTCCTCGGCCGTCACCGTCGCTGTGGCGTCCACGGTTTTGACTCCGGACTCTAATGCCTTGATTTTCTCCAGCCGCTCCAGCTGCTCGGGTGTCGTCTCCTCGACCATCCGGCGCAGGCTGTCCAGCTCGGTCCCGGCGTTAATCTGCTGCATGCTGATATTGTTGCCCTGTGTCTGCTCCTCTTTGGTCGTCTGCTGCAGGTCGCGTTTAATGTCATTGGCTATGTCCGAATAGTTAAAATGCACGTGCGTGCCGCGTGGTGCGTCCTCGCCGCCGGCAATGCGTCCTAAGATTTGATTCATTAACTCGATTGCCGATATCTCTCCGTGCAGCAGCCGTCCCTTCAGCTGGAAATATTTGTTCATTACCGCCTGCTCGGCCTTCCTCATCGGGGCTTCAATGACCTTTCCCATCAGCTGCGCATAGCGCTCCTTTTTCGCGTCCTCCCAACGCTCTTTTGCGCTCCACTTATAAATCGTATCCTTTGAGGGATATGCGTCGCCGCCTAATTCACAGTAATCGATAAAGGCTGCCAGCGACGGCCAGGGTCCGTTGATCCACTCCTTGAATATGGTTGCCCGGTTGTATCTGCTCTTGCGGGTCTGCTTCTTCTTCGGCTTGGCCTTTGCCGTCTTTTTGCCTTTAGGCATTACGCCTGTCCGATCCCGGTGATGGTTACATAGCGTCCCTTGGGTTCTGCTCTGAGCTCAAATAATCGGTACGCTCTGGTCTGCTCTTCCGATCCGGTCATATGCACGGTCACGCTTTTCCTGTCCAGCACGCCCTGCAGGAGTCCGTGGTATAGCTTTTCGTCTGTTTCCACGTCCATATTCAGGCCGATTTCAAGTTTCGCGTTATTGATCTCTATGCGCATTATGTTCGCAGTCCTTTTTTTAATCGGTGGCTTTTCAAATATTTCTCAAGACCATACGTCTCCATAACCTCTTTCAATTCCCCCAGCTCCCTGCTCTTCTCTATGAGCTTCTCTTCGCACACCTTCGCCAGTTCTTTGAATTGTTCATGCGCGGTATCTAATGACCTATCCTTCTCTGCGAGTTGGGCGCGGAGGGCATCTATTTTTTTATATAACTTCGCCATCCTGCTTGTGTCTTGAACCAGTTTACCGAATCCATCTAAGTCCAATTCTTTTTCCATACCTCACTCCTTTTCCGCTGAAGGGGTTAGGGCTTCTTGTAATACTCGCATTAACTGACATATTGCATCGTCACTCTTGAACCGCACCACCGTCCCTTTGTGTTTTTCGGGATAGAATTCATCCCCAACACTGTGATTGCCCGTCAATTCTCCCGGCTTTCCCGTGCCTCCCCCTTCAATAAGAAGCAAGCATTTACAGTCTTTCCAGTCGCAGGTCGTAATTTGGTTCTTGCCTTCACCTAAAACTATTTCATTCATCCTATTTCTCCTTCCCTTGATTTAACAATACTATATTCTGCAACTCATCTTCTCCCCATATACCGGCTTCAGCATACGTAAAATAACCACCAGTATTCCATTCTCCGCATTTGGGGCAGACAGGGAACTCTTCTCCATCCACATCTGGTCTTTCAATTTCATGCGTGTCGTCCAACTTGGCAATATGCCCACAAATAATACAGCACATTTGATCGGGGTGCGGCCCCAACTTATCAGTCATTCGATTTCTCCTTCAACAGTTTTTCGAGCCGGGCCCTCGCAACGTCAAGGTCCGTCTGAATCCCATCAACTATCGCGCAATCATCACAGCGTTTCTCCAACCGCTCGATCTCCTTGTCCTTCTCTGCGAGTATGGCCTCAATGGACTCCACCGGCATTGTCATATACAATTTATTGTAACAGCCCAAGTATTGGTCCTAATCGGGGTCTTTCTTTAGTTCGTCCATATCACTCCCCTTGTCCGGTAACAATTTGTTTTGTTTTGCCTCCTCATCCCTCGCTATATCCAGTTGCTTATTGGCATAATCCATAACAGCGTTCGCAAGCCCTTTATTCGGTTTGCAGTGACACCAGACGGACTCCTCAAATGATGTCCTTGCCGTCCGGGATTGAAAGTCTAACGCACTCCGGCCTGCATAGTATTTCATTACTTTATCATATATTGTTTTCACTTGATTTTCCATCTCACTTTCCCTCCCTTTGCGCGTTGTGCATTGCCAGCCCGTCCAGTAATGCGGCCAGCCGGCAGGCCCGCTCACCCGCCGACCGCCCACACAAACCCGCCTGGGTTATAGTAATCACCAGCTTGCCGTTTTTGTACAGGGCTTCGTCCGCGCTCTTCTCGTCCAGGGTTATCCGGTAATCGCCCATTGCCTCCCGGCTGTCCATGTGGATGTCGTCAGTCTCTACCCATCTGATCAGCCGCGGATTGTCCGTCTCGTATGCCTGGCAGATTTGCTTTGCCATGCCGAGGTCCTGGGCGTCGCCCAGCACGCGGTCCCCCCTGTTGATGAAAAACATTTGCACGTCGCCGTAGTGTTCGATTTCCCAGCGGAATATATGTCCTTGCGCCCAGTAGTAGGTCATGCCGTCTGTTTGTTCGCTGTCCCACTGCAGTGTCATTTGCGGCTCCCGATTGATTGGTTTTCCCGGCATTATAGGCCGCGAATTAATTGTGTCAAGAATTTTCTCGCCCCATTTTATCGATCTGTGCCTTTTCGTAGGTCAATCGAATGAGCTTCCAGCGCTGTATCATTTTCTTAAAATGCTGCCTGCCCTGGTCGTTGATTGGCGTGAAAGTATACTGCTCTCGCTTCAAAAAATGCAGCCTAAATACGACGGTCGGCAGCATCACCCCCAGGTCCACGCGGTTGCCGGCGTGGCGGGTTTCCATCACCAGATCAAAGTCGTCATAAACGAATCGGCTTTCCTCCATCTGTGCGGCTACGCGGGTTGCTATCATATGGGCCAGCACCTCGTCCGCTGCTGGGTTGCACGTGCCCTGGATTGTCAGGTAATGCTTTTTGTCCGTGCATACGTAATCGCCCAGCGGCTGCCCCTGGTCTGCCATGTGGATTGTAAATTGCTCACCCATTGTCGGTCCCGAATAAAAAGGTTTGGCCTGCCTCGCCCTCTTTCTTGCGTCTGGTCTCCCGGGCCTTTTTGATATTGTCCTGCCGGTCGTGGGCCAGGTGGCACTTCTGGCATAGGGCGGCCAGGTTCTTGTCCTCGCCGTGCTCGATTATATGATCCAGATGAGCGATCGTCAACACGATCCTGATCTTGCTGTCTGCCCCGTCGTCCGGAAACTGGATGTCGTCGTTCCCTGCATTCATGTGCTTCCACAGCGTTTCGATTTCCCAAAACTGGCCGGTCATGTCCCGCCAGCCCTCGGCGTAGTTTTCTGCCCCGCAGTTTTTGCACTTGTGCCCATCCCGCTCGAGGATCCGCTGCCGGGTCTCGTCCCAGTCATCCGGGTACCTGTCTTTGTTTTCAGGCTTGATCGGCATGCCGTTCCTTTATATGCGCCCAGCTCTTGTGGAGGCATTTGTGGAGGTTTCGCTTTATAAGTCTTGTGCTTTTCGCTTTTTAGATGGGGCAGTTTAGTAATTAAACTCTCCATTTTCACAGCTTTTCCAGTATCGCCCGCGCTACCTTTTGCGGTGAAAAACT
>Ga0208769_1000486_pt1 | contig 18971 bp, 40 predicted proteins | sample AntAceMetag02UKC_FD_184768 | JGI IMG/M metagenome (GOLD analysis project Ga0208769, IMG submission 184768) | Saline lake microbial communities from Ace Lake, Antarctica- Antarctic Ace Lake Metagenome 02UKC (SPAdes) (version 2) | ecosystem: Environmental > Aquatic > Non-marine Saline and Alkaline...
CTGTTGTAATAGGTCCCAAAACCAGATTCATTATCTTTACGGAGATAATGAACAGCGTAAGGGAACTACATCAACCCAAATCCAGACCGAAAGGTCAAATATTAAAATAAAATCCAGCGGTTAGTAAGATGATGCAAGGCGGATTGAACACTGCTGGATTTACCAAAAAACAAAAAATGAAAACACATAAAAATTTATTTGAGAAAGTTTGTAATTATGAGAGCCTTTATAATGCTTATCTAAAAGCAAGAAGAGGAAAAAACAACTTCCCAGAAGTTATTATATTTAATTATAATTTAGAAGATGAATTGTCTAAACTTCAGTATGAGTTGAAAAATCAAACTTATAAAACAGGAAAATACAGGCATTTTATTATTTTTGAGCCAAAAGAGAGAAAAATTTCTACCCTACCCTTTAGAGACAGAGTAATTCATCATGCTATTCATTCTGTAATTGAGCCGATATTTGAAAAGAAATTTATTTATGATTCTTATGCCTGCAGAAAAGGAAAGGGCACTCATGCGGGGGCAGATAAACTTCAAAAATTTATTAGGGGGGCGAATAATAATAATTATGTTTTAAAATGTGATGTTTCAAAATATTTTTCTTCAGTTAACCATAAAATTCTAAAAAGAATTATAAGAAAGAAAATTGCAGATAAAAAGTTGTTATGGCTTTTAGACGAAATAATAAATAGCACAAAACAAGGAATTCCAATTGGCAACTTAACTTCGCAACTTTTTGCTAATATTTATTTAAATGAGTTAGATGAATTTGTAAAATATGAGTTAAAAATAAAGTATTATATTCGTTATATGGACGATTTTATACTTTTACATGAATCCAAAAAAGAGCTTCATAAAATTAAAGAAGATATCAAAGTATTTTTTGCTTCGGTAGAGCTAACGCTTCATCCAAAAAAGGCGGAAATTTTTACGATTAGATCAGGAATTGATTTTCTTGGTTATAGAATTTTTAATAATCATAGATTAATCAGAAAAAGCACCGTTAAGAGATTTCTGAAAAACGTAAAAAGAAAAATTAAGAAATATGATTTAGAAATTATGAACTTTGATAAATTGATGGAAAGTTTTAATTCATGGGAAGCATATATGGCTCATGGAAACAGTTATAATCTTAAAAATAGTTTGTATGGGGGGTATTTAAAAAATGTTATGTAAATCACAATCTAAATTATTTGCAATATTTTCAATAGTATTAATTTCTTTAGTTGTAAGTTTTACTCTTATATCGGGTTTTGAATTTGAAAAAGAAACTTCAAAAACAATTATCTCTGGAAAATATCAAATAACAATTTCAGGAGATGAATATAAATGGGTTGATACTGTTTCTATAATAGCGGGGGAAGTAGAAATAATTGCTAAAGAAAAAATAGAAATGCCCGAAACCCTTACAGTTTATGATGAAAAAAATAAAAAATTGGAAGATATTTCAAAATCAGAAATCAAAATAAAAGATGGTTTTACATATACTATGAATGATAAAAAATATCTTAAAATAGGAACAAGTTCAATTGTAATTATTGAAATAACAGATGCAGACCATTTAAATTCTACAAGAGGATGGATAAAAGATGCTTATGATAATATTTCCATTTTAGATAATATTACTGCTACAATAAATTCAGAAGAATATTTAAGAGTTAAATTTAAACAGAATTTAACTTACAGTAAAGACATAACTATTTACGCCTCAAGTCAAAATAATGCTAGTGTTGAAGTTTATGAAAAGGATTCAGATGTGTTAATAGCTGATTTTGGAAATTTAGGTAGTGAAATTGAAATGTATAAAATTTACTTAACTGAACTAAATGGAACACAAGACACATTTGATTTAAAAATTATTAATGGGACTGTTGAGTTTGATTTTATTATAGACCCTACACTAACTTATGCAACTGTTCAAGATTTATATGGAATATTAGGAGACGGAACAAATAGGACAGGTGCTTTAAATATTACATTCCAAATAAGAAGCTGTAATGATGATGTTTGTTCGGGAGAAACATTTGTCGGACCAGATAATACTTCTTCAACATACTTTACTAATGCAACCCATAATACATTAAATGAAATTCTATCTCCAAATAATACTTACTTTCAATATAAATCATTTTTTTATACAGAAAATACAAATTACACTCCAATGTTGTTTAATGTCACAATTGGTTACACAGAAGACACAACTGCCCCCGTTATTTCAAATTTCAAATTTACAGCTTTAGACTATTCAGAATCACAAATCGGCACAGACCAAACAGCTTTCAATTTCACTAATTTAGAAGATATAGAATACATGAACATAAGCTTTACTCTAACAGATGCTACAGGAATAACAGGAGACATTAAACTCTACTTAACAGCAAACGGAACAAACGCTTGTTCACTTGGAAATAATCAATCTACTACTTGCTATAACTACGATTCAGATTCTTGGATAGAATATGCAAACGGAACTGACACTTCAACCTTTAGAGATATAGGAGGCTCGGCTCAAGGTGATTATATTAATTGCGACTGGACTGGAACATCCACTCAACGAAATTATACTTGTCAAATAGACGAACATTATAATCCAAATGTATGGAAGCATTATCCTCTTAATTTTTCTGATGTAAAATGGCAAAGCGGAACAAATGAAAGAATTAAAAAGAACACTGTTTGGAAAATAGAATTAGATACAGCAAATATTCCGCTTGACGCAGATTATTATAAATTAGATTTCAGAGTAAATAGTTCAATCGGTTTAACACCCTCTCAAGATATTTTAACCTATATGTGTAATTCAACTTATTCAACTGGCGACCCTTCAATTAACTCAAACTGCCAATTAGTAACAGGTAAAACGCCAAATGAACTACAAGATGACGGAACAAAATTTAGGGGTATTTTCACAAAAAGCTTAACAAGTTCACTTGGGGATATAAAATATGTTTTAATAACTTCGGATTCTCCGACTTCAAAATACTATTCAATGAAAACTTATGGAAAATTAGGTAGCACATCAGTAAGGACAAGTATAAGTAATGACGACGGAGATTCTTATTCAACTTTAGCAGGTTATGAAACAGAATTGAATCTTAATTGGTTTTACAATTCAACAAATGACGTAACTCAAACTCTCTTTAAAATTTATTCAGAGGATACATTAGGAAATAATGCAAACTCTTCAATACAAACATTAACATGGGACGCAGGAGACCTAAATGAAAAACCAATAGTTGATATAATCGTACCAGAGATAAATTCAAATCAAACAGGTATACTTCAAATAAATTGGACCACTGCAGAACCAAACGGAGATTCTTATTTAACAAATGTCACTGCAAGTAATGGGACTTACACTGCAAACATTTCATTAAATTTAGCAGATACAATTTCAAATACCACATGGGATACTTCAACCGTTGCAGATGGTTTATGGAATTTGACAATTGAGTCTTGTGAAAATGCAACTGGAGATTTATTTTGTGGAAATGATACTCATCAAATTTCAATAGACAATACCCTCCCAAATATTTCAATAATTTCTCCAATTGATGGATATGCGATATACGATTATGTTTCTGGTTCTGTTCCAGTTTCAACAAACTTTTCATTAACAGAAACCAATCTCGATTCATGTTGGTATACTATTGATGGAGGCGTGTCAAATACTTCAATTACTTGCCTAGGGGGTTATAATAATTTTACATTTTCTTTATCTTCTGTAGGAACTTTCACGTTAGAGATTTCTGCAAATGATTCAGCAGGAAATGAAAATTCATCTTCAATTCAAATAATAGTTTCTGCATATACAGGACCTCAATCAGGTGGAGGACCAAGTAGTAACGATAACAACAATAATAATAGTGATGCACTAGAATATAATTTAACAATATTGTGTGACAAGGTAAATACATTTTTGTTAGATAATCCAACTTATGATTACGATGAAAAAGAAGATTTCCGAAACTCTCTGGGAATAATTCTTGGATATGCCATAGGTGACGACGTGTTAAGTAAATATCTTACAAACTTTAATGAATCCTGTAAGGATTATATGCCAGGGGAAAACTTACCTGAGGATCCTTCTACTCCAGGAGATAGTTCAGAAGAGGAAGACTATACAATCCTATTCATAATAATTGCAATTATAATCATTCTTGTCTTCATCATTATAATCATTGGAATGATATACAATTCAGAAAAAACAAGTTTATTAATCACTTCACTCATAAGAAGGGATAAACAATAACCGACCGATTAGCATCCAAAAAAGAGAAGCCTGAGTCTTAGGATAAAAGGCTCTCTTTATTTTAACTACACCCCACAAACATTTAAATAGTATGATAGTGTGATAATATTATGAAAGATTATATAATTGAAAGGGGGTTTAAAAAATGAAGAAATTTAACAAAAAAACGTTAAGTTTTGTATTTATTAGTGTTCTTGCTTTAACTCTTGTTAGTGCTGGGATAATGGCTTATTATGGTCAAACAGCTACTACCGTAACTGTTAATCAGTCGATAGTATTCACTGTTGATGGTGATGTTTCTACTGGAGAACGATATATGGAAAATGTCACTTGTAAAGTTGGAGAAACTTGCCTGGGAGAGAATCCTTATAGGATTACTAACAATGGAGATTCGGACAGAACTGTTGCTTTAATAACTAGCGGAAATACAAATGGTATAAATGTGAGTTATGTTGGTCAAGTTGAATTGTCAACTAAAAACACGACTACATGGAAAGAGACTTCAGAGAAAAAGGCTACTGTAACACATACACTTGTTGGAGATAGGTTTGAGACTGAAGTCATCTCAGATGGAAATTTGAGTGGTTATGTTTTAGTATACGCAATGGATAAAGATGAAAGATTTGATAATTTCGCATCTGTTGTTTTAGTAAAAACTGTTGATGGAGACTTACCATATAGTAGCGATTGGAATGCTAATGCTAATCCAGGATATTGTGGAGGGGAGAATACCTTTGATAGCTATGATCACTGTAAAGGCGCTAAGCTTTGGATTGTAGAGGAATCCGATTTAGGTACTCCAGATGGAGAAGGCGTTTCCCCATTAAGTTGGGATAATATGGCTGATTACTTATACGAGACAGACCTAATACAATACTTTGACAATGACGTTGGACAAATAACAGTCCCAGCAGGAAGCTTTATAGAATTTTTCCCACAATTTAGTGTGGATTCTAAAGCTACAACTGGTGATTATGTTGTTTATACAACAGTTAATTAATCAAATTAATTTTTATTTTTTTATTTTTTTATTTTTCCGAACAGAGATAGGTACGACACATGATAATAAAATCAATAATAACAATACTAGGAATGATTCTTTTATTTAACTGCGTTTCTGCTTTCTCTGTTAATTTGGATCCGTTGGGAGAGATTTATGCTGGGGATATTTTTCAGAAAAATTTAACAATCCAAACAGGTGGTGATATGTTAGTCTATCTATCTCATAACTCCAGCGAAGGGATAAATATATCTTATGACTCTCCAATACGAGTAGACGGTGAAAGGAATATAGTGGTTAATATTTCAACACATCCTTATTTGCAATCTGATAATTATAGCTTAATAATTTATGCTAATTCAGAGATATATCTTTCTAGTGGCAGACATTCTTCTTCTAAGAAGACCGTAATAGAGGATGAAATTATTAACAATACCATCATTGACCTATCCACTGTATCTCCAGGTAGTGATGCGCCAATCAATATTTCAAAAGATGATCCACAAGAAGATCCACAAGAAGAGAAAGATGAAATTGGTTATAGAATCTATGGAATAATTGCGATGTGTGTAGTCGCCTTCTTTGCGTTGATGTTCTGGCTGTACGTAATCTATAAAAAAATAAAATTAAAAAATAAAAATAAATAAAGAAATTTACTTCTTCTTTTTCTTAGAAACTTTTTTCTTAGAAGTTTTATCTACTGCGATATAATAAGGTACAGTTACCTTAACTAATTTCTTATCAATTAACTTTCTAAGATTTTGACTAACAGTGCTTGGCTTTCTTTTGACTGCTTTTGCTATCTCGTCAACACGGTACGCTTTGTCATTAGTCCTGAGGAATTCTAAAACATAATTCTTTTCTCCTTTTTTGGATCTAGAATTAAAGTCCCCTTTTTCAAATCTTTCTCTTGTTATTGGCATATTCTTACCTCCTTTCAGATCGGTCGTTACGAATTCAATTTCACAATCATCACAACAAAAATGTTTCTCTCGAATAACTTTTCTTTGATGTCTTTCAACTTTAGTTGCAAATTTATATAAGAAGACCCAGCCTTCATCATAAGGAAACCCCTGCGCGATTGTTCTTTGATCACTTTTCTTCCCACACTGATCACAAGTAAAATTAGTAATTAATCTCTGGTCTTTCATATATGATAGTATGACAATCATACTATATAAATGTTTCTTTTTCCTATCATTAAAAGATAGGGATAGTTTATAAATAAAAGATCATAAGATATATCATGGCAAAAAAAACAACTAAATCTCAAACCAAGTGCCGTTTTGGAAATTTGGCGTCACCAGTCCGTACTGCTTCTGGAAGTATGAGACGATGTAAGCTAAAACCGAAAAGCACTTTGGGTATTTCTAGGGACAGAAAACACAAGTCGCAAGAAAACCATGAGGTGAGATTTAGAAAATCAAAAAGAGCTAAGGCTAAAAAGAGAAAGTAGATAACAACAACTTTATTAAGTTCTAATTGTGTCTATATTAATGAAAGTTGGGCAATGGACAAATAATGAAATTCTTTTTTTAAAGAACAATTATACAAAAATGTCAAGCTCTGAATTAACTAATAAACTTAATCGTTCTGAAAGTTCTATTAGAAATAAGAAATTTATATTAAGGTTAGGTAAAGATAATAGATGGTCTGATGATGAGCTTTCCTATTTAAGTGAAAATTATTTAGATTTTACTTATTCTGAACTTTCTAAGAATATGGATAGGTCAGAATCCTCAATCCAGGGAAAAATATGTAACTTAGGATTATTGCAGGATAAGAAGTGGGATAAATTAGAAGACGATATTTTAACAAATAATTATTTATCTACGAATCGCATTGAACTCTCTAAAAAATTAAATCGTTCAGTTTTTAGTATCAAGGCTAGACTATCTAGGCTTGGATTAACAAAATCTAATGCGTGGAATGAGGGGGATATAACTTTTCTCAATAATAATTACCAGAATATGTCTTGTTCGGAATTAGCTAATAAGCTTAATCGTTCTGTGGTGTCCATTCATGTAAAGAAAGGTAGGCTAGGACTAATCCAAAGACTTCCTTGGAGCGATAAAGAAGATTTGTTTCTTAAAAAAAATTATTTAACAATGTCGAATATAGATATTGCAAAAAGTCTTAAATGTGAGGTTAGTAGAATTAGTAGCAAAGTTACTAAGCTTGGATTAAAAAGATCAAAAGAATGGACTGCTAACTATATGAGAGAACTTTTCGTAGGTAAAACTTATGATGAAAGGTACGGAAAGGAAAAAGCGGATGAAATGAGGAAAACTGCTAGTATTAATTTTAGTGGGGAAGGGAATCCAAGTTATGGAAAAACTCCATCAATAGAAACTAGATCTAAAATAAGCAAGGCGAATATAGGAAGAATCCCTCCGAATCTTGAGAGTCTTCATACATCAATGAAAGGAGAGGGTAATCCAATGTATGGAAAGTTTGGCAGAGATCATCCAGCTTATATAAATGGTAAATCAAATGAGAATTACACTAAAGAATGGAATAAACAATTCAGAAGATTTATTAGAAAGCGAGATAATAAGGTTTGTATGATTTGTGGGATACACAGAGAAAAGTTAAATAGGGCATTAAGTGTCCATCACATGAATTATAATAAAAAGATGACATATGAACAGAACTGCGTGTCTTTGTGTGATTCTTGTCACTCAAAAACAAATTTCAACAGAAAGCACTGGACTAAATTCTTCCAGTCTCTTCTGTCTGAAAGATATGGCTACCAATATTCTGAAGTAGGAGAAGTGATTTTAGAATTTGAAAACTTAATTCCTATCGTTAAAAGATAGGGAGTATTTATAAGTCAGAATATCTATATTAAAACGTGGAGATTTATAATAATGGCATTTAAATTTACATTATTGGGACTAGAAATCTCTAACAGTAATTCACGCTGTGAAACTCCACGAGAACAAAAAATGGTAAAGAAAAAATCTTCAAAAAAACAATTAGCACATAGAAAAAAATTTAAGATAGCAGTGCAATCTTGCCATTCTTCCACGAAATCGAAAGAGGCTTTTGGAAAATGTTTAAGTAAGAAGCTAACTAAAAAGGGATCTAAGAAAAAATGAAGAATGGAAAGATAATCTTCTCAATATTTTCTATGGCATTAATTATGTCTATGGGTCTTGTTCTTGCATCGAACCAGGGAGGAAAGGTTATTGCCACTCAAAACCAACTTCAAACAAATTATCAAAATCAATATCAATTAAGTGGTGGTGATTTTATTACTGCTAATTTAGACAGAGAACAGGCTCAGGTGAAAGTTAGAGAAAAGATTCAACAAAGATTCAAAATTCAAAATTGTAGCTGTGAGAATATCCAGGTGGTAGAATTACAAGACGTTCAAAATCAAACAAGGATTGCTTATCAGGTAATCGAAGACCATGAAGGGAAGATATTCGGACTATTCAAAAAGAAGATTCAGATTATGGCTAATGTTGACATAGAAACTGGAGAAGTAATAAGTATGAAGCAACCGTGGTATATGTGGATGATGAGATTTACTCAAAGGAGCGCTAACTAATGGCACCGATTAATTGCAAACTCAAAAAAAATCAGAATAATGCAAGATGTATTTATCATAGGGAAGATTTGAAAACCGATATTGATTGGTTTGAAGGCTTGGGTGTTGATAAGTCAGAAGCAAAAAGCTTTATTGGCAGTTTGTTAAATAAAAAGAAAGCAAAGGGGATGAGGTTGTAAAATGGCACCATCAAAAAATAAATGTTATAGGTGCAGAAATTTCGCAATGAGTGATCCTACTAGATTTAGAGCAAAGAATAAAACATCATTATTGAAAGATATTAAGAAAAGAACGCCTACCTTTGCAAAAGGTAAAAAGACAACTGACTTCGTGGAGGTTAAGTGTTAATGGCTCCAAAGAAACCAAAGATGTGTCACGTAAAAGATATCAAAAAGTTCTGCGACAAGAACGGAGATGATTCTAAAAAATGCAAAGCACGAAAAGAGAAGTGCGAGAGGAATTAAGATGGTAAAAAAATGTTCAAAAGGATTTTCAAAAAAAAATGGGAAATGCGTAAAGCTAAGCGGATGTAAAACAATCCCAGGACATTTAAGTTCATTTGCAAAATTTGTAGCAGAAGATGACATTGAAGTGATGAGTTCTGCGTTGCATCCTTCTTCAGATTTGGACAGGGAAAATAAGAGGATGAATAGGGTTGCTATAAAAAGATTGAGAAGATCTGTTGATAAAATTGATATAAACAAACCTCTGAATAAGACTGAGATTAACCAATTAAGAGAGGCGAATGAGATACATTTAAGCGACGGAAAAGCTAAAGCAAGGCAACTAGATAATTTCTTAACAAATAAAAGTTGGGGTAAATGTTAAAATGGTAAAAAAATGCTCAAAAGGTTCTGTGAGAAAAGGCAATAAGTGTGTAAGGATTAAATCTACTGGAATGTTTAGAGTTGCCTATGAAGTACCAAGTAATTTTGGTTTTGAAAAAACAAATATCAAAGTTTTCACATCATTACCAAAAGCTAAGACCGAGTTTAATAAAAGATTTGCAAAATTCAAGAGAGATGTTAAGACCGATGATTTTGAGGGTGGAGAGGGAATTATCCTTGAGGATATAAAGAAAGACTTGCGAATTAAATCAAGAATTGTTGATGAAGACGGCGAAATCCAAAACAATGACGGAATGAGATAATGGCTTCTAAGAAAGCAACTAAGTGTAAGATTGGGATGCTTGTAAAATATGGAAAATGTATTGAGGCTCCTGAGGTAGTTACTGGAAAACAAAGCAGACCATTCAAACAAATTGATTTTTCTGAGAATTCTTATTCTAAGGAATATAAAAAAGCGAGGGCGTACGCTAAGAAAAATGGGGGAGAGGTTTATACGATGGTTGATGGTTATGGGACTTCAGTAGATTTCATTAAGGGAGTTCATCATGTTGATCGGTTGGGAGTGGTGGTCCTAAAATAAAGATGGGACAACATAGTTTTAGGCATTTTGACATTGAAAAACAATTCAGCGATGCTTTCAATAAGTGTGCTAAGGGTCCACTATCCGAAAAAGGTAGATGTGAATCTGATGTAAGAGTGCTACATAGAGAAGTAGAGAGTGGAAGGCTTAACCACATGGCAGACAGTATCCATAATTTTATTTCTAGGTTAGATCAAGACGAAGTAATCACATTCAAAAAGAAGTTCCCTGGGATGGTAAATGTTGCTAATGATTTTGCAGTTGTGGAGGAACTAAGGAAATTTTAAAATGGCAAAAGAAAAAACTAAAAAGTTGAATATTATGTCCTGCAAATGTGAAAGCGGGGTCTACGGAGAATCTGCAGTTCTTAAAAATTGTAAATGTCGTCCTTCTGGCAGAAAAGAACGTGAATATGATACTGTCATAGTGGAGAAAAAATAATATGGTAAACTGCGATTTAAAAAAGAATGAGAGAAATAAAATATGTTTAAAGCAAGTAGGAGAAGCGATCTTTTCTATTATAATTCCAAAGTCAGATAATTCTAACAATTCAATTAATCAAAAAAGTGTGAAAAAATATGTTAATAAAATAAATTCAGAATTCGGAGGAAGTACAACTAAACCAGTAACTCTTGGATGTTGGTCAGATGAAAAAAGAGAGAAATTGCAATGTGAGACTGGGACCCATGTATCAGGCTATGTAGATTTTGATAGTCCATATGATGCAGAATTGAATAAAATGAATGTATCTCAAAGAAAAGCAAAACTTCAAAAAAGTTATAAATTTATGAAAAAAGTAGCTAAAGAAATGGCAAATGAATTTGGACAAGACTCAATACCTGTTATTTATGATAATGTTAGAGATATAAGTTTCATTCAAGGAACATGGAAGAAAAAATTAAATAAAAAATATCTATCAGGTAAAAAATCTCCCAAAGACCCATTTAAGAAATATGTTTAAAAAATCTTGCTAAATTCCTTATCTACCTCTTTCTCAGCCTGTTTACAAAATTCTTCATAACATTTTTTACATCTTAATCTAAGATATGAATAGTACCCTTCAGTTATTTTATATAGTTTTTTCTTACACGAAGAACATCTAACAAACTTTTTATCCTTAAAAATGATTCTTTTCATCCAAAGATCATCGTAGTCACTATATCTCCTACCTTCAAATGCGTTGAATTTTTCTTTCTTCATTTTAATTTAACTTTATCTTATTGCCACATTTAGTACAACTTGTTGAATTCATCTTACTTCTTGTAACGAAAGAATGATCACAAGGTTTCCCAGTCTTTTTATTTATATGACCACAGTAAATTAATCTCCCATTCTTAGATAAACCATCTTTCTCAATAAACTTTTCAATTGCAGTGACTCTTTTCTTTAAGCCTATTATTTCTTCTTTTTCTGTTTTTACCATTATTTTTTAACCCCCTTTCAACTTTATTAATTCTTCCTTCAATTTCATTAGCGTAGCATTGGATTTCTAAATAAAGATCTTCTAAGATAGAGACCTTTGATTTTTTGAATTCTTTTTTCAGTTCCCCAGTAGTTTCATTAAGGCGCTTGAGCCTTGTCTTGATGTAATTAAAATCAGTTTTCATTTTTTAAGCCTCGCTATTTCTTTTTTCAGTTCGTCATTCTCTTTCATCAAATCAAGATTAATCACCAGTAAATTAGAATTACTTTTGATTAAAATAATGTGTTGGTCCAGGATTGCTCTAAGTTGAATTACAAAATCTTTAGGTTTCATTTTTTGTTGTATTTCTTCCCCCTTATTTCTTCCCTTAATCCTTTAGGTAGCCAGTTCCAAGCATTAGAACACTTTTTTGAACAAGTATGCCAATTCTTTTTCTCTCTCCATTCAGGAATAGTTTTATTGCATCCAGGAACATAGCATTTCATCGTTTATCAAAATCCCCCCTGGCATTTATTGATCCAATTATGTCTCCAAGTTGCGCAAGTTCTGACTCTTCTTTTATTGGTTTCCCCAATATCTCCTTAATATCCTTTTCTTCATCAGGGAGCGCCCACATGGATATAATCCTCATTCCTTTTCTTCTATTTTTAGCCATTATTTTCCTTCCTCCAGGGGCTTCCCACAGATAGGGCAATAAATCCAATCATGTTTAATCTTCTTCGAGCAATACTTACACATAAAGTATTTAGCGGGGCTGTCTGGCAATAGGCAAAATTCCTTGATAATTGTCCAATTTTCTCCAAATTCAAGCGTAGCGTCCACCCTAGCCTCTACATCAACCGTTTGTGGGTCTATTCCATAGTTCTTCTTGAGAAGATTCTTAATCCCAGCGACTATAAATGCCTTATTTGTTACCATCTTCTAACTCCTTATGGACCCAATATCCAAAGAAAAATGAAAGGAAAATATAGATCATTGGGGTAAATATCCCTGCGATCTTTTCAGATGTTCCCCTTATGGTGTTGTATTCTTCGGCTCCGTCATATTTACTTAAATTGAATTGAGTATAAGCTATAAGGTACCCATTTTGTAATTCATCATTAATTTTAAGGTTAGTTGGAAAACAGATAGCTTCCGCTCCCTTCATATGTATTGAATGAAAAATTTCATGAACAATAATTGCGAAAAAGAATATCCCCACTAATGAAAGGAAAATCATAGGGATAATTATAATTTTATTTTTCATCTCCTCTCCTTTTTTTTGTTATTTTGAGATGCCCAACTGTCTCTGTTTTTGCTCTTGTATTTTGTGATGTTTCTTTATTTGCTACCATTTTATATTTTTTTGATTATGCTGTTTACTGTTGATTCTTCATCACTCAATACGCCCTCTTTCCAGCCGTCTTGATGAGTATCTTTGTACATTGGAATGATCCATCTAAGTTCTTCGATCTCTTCTCCAGTGAAATATATTGATTTTCCTTTTGCCATGAGTATAAGATCCTTGAGGCGGATAAGACCCCACTGTTTCCAGTGGAAATAATGAAAAAAATATAATTATTGTTTCTTCTCTCTCTTCTTTCGGTTTTCTTTTCTAACAAACTTCACTAACTCCTCTATAGTTTCAGGCATCTCAACAGTTTCATAGTTTCCGCCGTTCATCTCTCCAATACTTCCCTTTCCGTACGTTCCAGTATTTTTTTGATGACTAACTAAAACCAAATATGGCTCATTCTTCTTGCCATGATGTAGCCTGAAGGTTATGCTTATGATGTTGTTATTCTTAAACCGATCTTCTCCTTTAACTCCATTCTTAGTAAGGTGGATCGAAGACTCACAATTTTCCGAAAGGTCCCAATATTTCGTAGGTCCTATTTTTGAAGTGTTTAAGCAACTCAAGCGCAATAGGTTTTATGTAATTGTCGTGGTGATGAGGGTATGTCATGTTTTCTAACTTTTTCTCAGCCACTGCTATCTGTTCTTTCAGATTTTCTTGCCTTGTCTTGTAAAACTTTTGCTTCCTTTCGTAACTTGTTTGCATTTCCTTTAATTCCATTTTATGCCAACTCATCGCCCTCCCCGATACAAAGACTTGCATCTCCAACATCATCAAAACTAACAATCGAAAAAGAGTGCATCCCCTTTTCAGTCTCAATAAAAACCTCATTCTCTCCTCCTGTCTGTTGAAGCTTCTTGATTAAATCTTTAACTTTCATTTACGATTCCTCCCTTTCAACTCATTAAAAACTTCGAGAATAGGATGGCTTATCTTGCCCCTTTTCCTTCCTATGTCTGATTTTAGATTATCTAGTTGTGTTTGTCTCCAGCTACTCAATCCATTATCATAAATTTCCCTCATGAAATCAGGGAGATCTTCCAGACATTCAACTTTTCTAGCTTTGAGCATTACGTCCGCGGTGACATACATATACAATTCTGCATATTCGGAATCCAAAGGACCCGATAAACTCGCCGTCATTAAATAAGCTACAACTTCAGCGTTTCCGACGGTCTTAGCGACGTTTTCTTCTGGATGTAGTGCGTTAGCCATCCCACAAATAAGCCTTTCTTCTTTTATTTGAGATCTTAACCATTCAGGGATATTCTCACCCCATCCAATATTTGCAACTACTAATTTGTTTTCCATTTTAGAATTTTTTCAACTCCTCTTTTAGTTCTTTGCATAATGAAATTCCTTTAAGGTCCGCTCTAAGCTCCTCTACGCTCTTAAAGACGATTGGAGGCGCAATAGCCTGGTGTAGGAAAGTTCCTTTTTTGTAAACATCGCCTTTTTTGTAATATTCTGATATTGGTTCCCTGTCTTCAGTCCACTCCGTAAAAGTCAAACCTTCATCAATCTTTTTGATCACTTTCTCAACTTCTTCTTTTGTTATTTTTTCCATTATGCGAAATACTCCTTAATTTTTTTCAATTCTTCTTCCAGCTTTTCCTCTTCCCAGGCTTCAGCCATTACGGTCTCAAAGAATTCTATTACATAATCCTCAGAACATTCAACCCCTAACTTTCTACCAAAATGTCTAAATCCCTGGACACAACTTTCAAAGTCATGGAATTTCTTAACGTCTTCTAATGTGTTATCGAATACACACCAAACATTTTTCCCTTCAATCCTAACTAATTCACATCCCATTATTCAGCGCTCCCCTGTTTTACAATTTTGATCATGTAGGTACTAACCCCAGTCGAATTAAACGCCTTTTTGAAAGCATCCGCATCATTCTTATAATAAGTTGCTCCTAGTGAGTCGATCCATTCCCTAAATTCTTCGCCTTTCTTTCTTCCATTGAAAAATGGTCCTGCGCTCATAACCGAAACCAAAACACCGCCTTCGTTTAGTGTGTCGTATGCCTTTCTTACGTGGTCCACATCTTGGAAATTCTCAAAAGGTGGGTTCATTATTATTCTATCGTACTTTTTACCCTCGAATTCTAAGAAGTCGGATCCAACCATGTTACAACCCTTCAATTCTAGGATCTTTTTTAATGAGTGCGCTATTTCTATGCAGTCTATGTTTGTTATTCCGTGCTTTTTCAATACGTCAACCATATCCCCCTTACCTGCGGACGGCTCCAGGACGCTGTGAGAAGGCTCTACGCCCCCTAAAACAATCATTTCATCAATAAGGTTCTCTGGAGTTGGGAAAAATCCTGGAATTTTAGCCTCTCGAATATCATCCTCAATCTTTTTTATTTCCCTTACCTTTATTTCTTCTTCGGATAATTCCAATTTCAACTCATTCAACACAATTCGAGCATTTTCAACTTTTTCGTTTGAATCAAGTCCCCATTTATCGAATTTCTTCTTAACTTTTTCACACTCTTCTCTAGCCCACTCAGGACGCTCCGCAATATACTCTTCTGTTGGGTATAAACGTGGATAACTCAACAATTCAAGATCCTTAACTGTTGCTAATCCCTGTAATTCTTCTGGTATCTCTCCACTTTTCCACATTTTATCCAGGAGCCTCGCTTTATTTTGAAAATTCTTTAAACGGTCTTGTTTCGCCACATTTTGTCTTAATTGCTCCGCTCTTCTTCGGGTTATATTACAATCGTAATCAGTGGAAATATTGTTTATCTGTTTCTCCAGTGAGTCAATTATTTTTTTTAGGTTTGGTCTTTTCTTCCCTGGGACGATCTTAAAACTTATTCCTTTTTTTATGTGACAATCAGGCTCCCCGTAATTTTCTGCTGTTGAATACCAAACAACATCATCTTTATTATTTGGATGGCTTACTTTTGCATAAAATCTTTTTGTCTTTACACTCTGATAATATTCTGTACAAAATCCAGAGTCTTCCCCAACTTTTTTAACTTCTATTATTCTATTTTCCATTTTATTTTTTATCCTCCTTGACTAATTCACAAAACTTCTTAATCCACCAAACCCTACAATCAAATTTATTATATCTCTTGTGATCTTTAATCCGATTATCATGTTTTGGGTTTTCAGCCTCTAAATAAACTAAATCATCCGAAGTCTGCCCAGTCACTTTTATAACTATAAAATTGGTTCCACTATGAAAATCTCCAGGAGAGAGAGTTTTGTATTTTTGTCCTTTTTCAATTTCCATTTTAAATTTTCAACCTCTCAAAAGCTTCTAGGTGCTTCTCTTCGTACCCGCTTAAAAGCTTCTCGTTTAATTCTTTGATCTGTTCTTTTATGTATTTTAAAACATCTTCTTTAATTTCTTCTTCTGTTGGCAACTCATCATAAAAGAAAGTGTAAATAAAACCCTGTTCTCCTAGGCTTTCACAAAATCCTACTTCACATCTAAAATAAATATCTTCTTTTGTATAGTCGTCATTGAATTCTTTTTCAAATTTTCTAATCTCACAATCAAGATCCTCAATTTTTCTAAAAAGCCTAAGTTCTGTTAATTTTTCTTCCTGGCTTAATTTGATCAAACTCTCCCAGTTCTCAAAACTAAAGGATCCCTTGCTTCCATCTCTATAAACTGCGGTTCCCGTTATCATTCTAAAACCTCCACTTTCCAAACATCCTTAAATTTTTCAAAAATGCTATCTTTTGCTTCTTCTTCAAAATCAAATTTAGTAGCCTTATCTTTTCTACTAACCCATTTCATACAAGTTAAACAACTCTTTCCATATATCTTACAATCTCCACAATAAGAAGAGTGGTTTTTGAAAATTACAAATTTTTCCTTAGGAAATTTATAATCCAGGGCTTTTTTTAGAATATCATTAAAGGCTTCTGATTTTATTAGTTTTTCTTCCTCTTCTCTTTCTGGAGTTCCCCATTTTGCGTTGTGGTTTCTCCAGTTAAACTTTTTATACTCTTCCCCGAACACATATCTCAAAACTTTCAATGCTTTTGAAAATTTATTTGTTCCTTGTTGGAAAGATCCGCCCTCATAAGTCTTTAATAGTGCTATTTCTACCGCTTCTCGTCCCTTCTCCTGCAATATTTTAGAAAAGTAGGGGTATTCTTCAGTTGAATATGTTAAAGGTCTCACATTATTACAAGCGCAATTAACAAAAACCTTATCTTCAGTTATTTTTATGCTTCTTACTTTTTCATAACTCATTTTCTCATCCCTGTTAGGCTTCTTATGTAAGCCCTTTTTATTTCTTGATCCGTTTTTTGAGGTTTCTGATTAAGCGCCTCTGTTCTCTGGTCCGCTTCTTTCATTTGTTGCAATAAATTTCCTATTTCCATTTTAATTTCCCCACCTTTTACCATAATAAACTGACTTAACCGAATTTACTAAGCAATATAGATCATTTAATTTCGTATTTTTTTTATTTATCTCAACCCTGTAATAAACTCTGAATTGTTTAGTTTTTCCCTGTTCAAAAGTTATCATATCATCCTCTCTAAAGTATATTTGAAATTTATTTTGGTCTTTCAAAACCTCAAGGACTCCATTATGCAATCTTTCAATTTCTTTTTTAATATCTTTTGTAAACCTACTATCTGCAATCATGGAGAAAAAAACAGATTTGCTCCAATTTGGTTTTATTTGTTGTTCTATTTCCATTTTAATTAAAAAGCCTCCTCATTACATACTCAAATTTAAAATATTTTTCTATCATTTCACAAAGTTGGTCACAATAAAATCCTTTTTCTGTTGTGTCTTCAACTATCTGGCATTTTCTTATTCTGACTCTTCTTATTTCGTAAGTATCGGAGGCAATGTCCAGACTTATTATAAAATGTTTTGCTCCTTTTATTACTCCAAGATTAAGCTTTTCGTTGTCGTATATAAATTTGAATTTTGCAAAAGCCAATTCTTTAAAATTTATCTGTCTTGCAATTTCTTTTATTCTGTCGTCCATTTCCATTTTAATCTCTAACCTCCAAAACCAATTTATCCCACAAATCAAAAAACTTTTCTTTGTCTTTGTGGTTCTTAAATATAAATGTTTTCCCCGTTATGCTATCAGTCACCCCGATATAATCATTATTTCCCATTTTAAAATCTAAAACATCACCAACTTTTATTTCTTCTCCATTATTATCTATAACCCCTGTATTTTTCTGCATTTCCTCCTCATATTCAAAACATTTTTTACAAAACGGAGCATATTTTTCTGCTTCTATTTGATAGCCACATTTTAAACAAGTTTGAGCGATCCCTTCCTCTTTCTCTTCTTTAAAATCTTCAAAAGCCTTATTCCATTTTCCTAAACCAAGATTTAAAGCAAAATTAACATCATAATAATCAGTTTGAGAATCAGAATTATCATAATTATACTGGTCTATTATTTCAACCATCCTTTTAAGCATTTTAAAGCCCTCTAAGGTCAAAAAAGATCCATTGCACCAACTATCCTCCTCAAATTCTCCTCTTAAACCACAGGCGCTTAACTGGTGATTATCTGCGTTTTGTCTTTCGTTTAAATCTTCCCTGGAGTACGAAGTTCCCAGCCTTAAAATAGCCTTGTCGCTTATCTCTTCAACTTTTCTTATTATTCTTCTGTCTGCTTTTATTAAATAAGCGTGTAAACTGCAACCCATAGAATAATATTCTGTAGTTATTGAAAATTTGCAATTTGGCAATTCTTCTTTAAGTTGGTTTCTTATTCTTTTTGCAATCTCTTTAAGAGGCAAACTTATTTTTTCACTTTGTGTTAATTCTTTTTTATTTTCCATTTTTTTAATCAAATATTTTATCTACAAATTTAGAATATATATCAAATAATCTATCCTTATTTTCAAAACAAGATCTTTTGTTTATCATGTTTTCAAAATTTCTTATTTTAACTTTTAACCATGCGTTTTTTTGTTTTTTTGTTAATTCTTTTTTTGTTTTTTCTATTTTG
>Ga0208769_1000487_pt1 | contig 18962 bp, 41 predicted proteins | sample AntAceMetag02UKC_FD_184768 | JGI IMG/M metagenome (GOLD analysis project Ga0208769, IMG submission 184768) | Saline lake microbial communities from Ace Lake, Antarctica- Antarctic Ace Lake Metagenome 02UKC (SPAdes) (version 2) | ecosystem: Environmental > Aquatic > Non-marine Saline and Alkaline...
TATAATTATTGCGGAACTATTGACAGGGTTATTAATGATGGACTTGAAACTATACGTACAATATGCGTTTATCTTTGTTTTAAGGGGCATGAGTGCAATTATAAATTAAAAGAGTATAAATGTACTGAAAAAGATTTTAATGCGTTCAGGGCGTGTTTAAGCCTTTACAAATATAATAAAAAATAGGAGAAAATTATGAGTAATTTATTAGAAAAAGCAAAAAGTGATTTAGAATTAAAGGAATTAAAAAATGAAGAGTTGGTTATTATTAGCGAAGCAGAAAGCTATATTATAGAAAATCAAGACGCTGTATCAGTTGTAATTGAATTTATGAGTAGAATTAAAACCAAAATTAAAACCGTAAAAGACAAATTAAATCCAATGGTTAAAGATGCACACAGTCTACATAAAAAATTAACTACAATGAGAAATGAGTTAACACTTCCCTTTGAAACCGCATTAAAAATTAGTACTGAAAAAATTAATATATGGAATATTAAACAAGCTGAAATTCAAAAGAGAGAGCAGGATAGATTAAATGCTATAGCCAGGAAGGCAGAGGAAAAAAGAATTAAAGAGCTTGAAGCACAGGCAAAAAGGCATGAGGATAAAGGTAATATTGACAAAGCTGATGAGCGAAGGGAATTGATAGAAGATGTATATATTCCGGTTGAAGTTGCGGACAATCTGCAAAAATCTGTCAAGACAGAATCGGGTAACGCTTCAATGATAGAGGATATAGAAATTACAGTAACTGATGAAATGGAAGTGTTGAAAGCTATAATAAATAGAAGACTTCCATTATCTGCGATTGAGGTTAAATATAATGTTATCAAAAAGCATTGCAAAAATATGGGTATTAAAAATGGTGAAATACTTGGTATAAGAATAAATAAAAAATTCATAACAAGAATTAAAACTAAATCAAATTGCCCCTTTTAGTAAAAGTTTAAGGAGGGTTAAGAAATGAAAAAGATAAAAGTTGAATTAGATTATAATGAATTAATACTATTAAGATTAAGTTTGTCTACTCAAAAAGTGGATTATATGAAAGATATTCTTAAAAAACAAGGTGATCCTAAATTATTAAAATTAATTTGTAATGACATTGACAAACTAACTAAAAAAATAGAATCTCACATTAATAAATTAGGAAAGATAAAATGAAAGAATTGAAACTTTTACCGGAGGTTTTGAGGGCTTTTGCTAATTATGTAGAAGGTAATGGCCCGATGGTGCAAGTTCAATTTCATCCTGGTTTGAATGATAATTGGTATGAATTACAAATAGGATCATCTAATTATTTATATTTGAACAAACATAATCATTACCGACTCAAACCACAAAAAACAATAATCCCTTGGACTCCTGAGGTTGCTGTTAAGTATTTGGGGGAAACTGTTTATTCTAAGGAAACAAAACCTATTTGTAGGCGGATAATTTCAATTGAAAAATATGGATTGAGATTAGAATTTGGAAAATATTATTCTTGGGAATATGCTATGTTAGAGCTTTTTATTAACGGCAAACCCTGCGGAACCGAGGTGGAGAAATGAAAACCCTACATCTTGGTTTAAATAAATCTTGGTTTGATATGATTTTATCCGGAGAGAAAAAAGAAGAGTATCGGGTTATAAAAAAACACTGGTTGGTAAGATTGTTTGATTTTAATCAGGTGTTTTTTGATCTCGATGATAGTGATTACGATGAAATATTAACTGACATGAAAGATCCTGGCAGAAGGCATAAAGACGCTAATGATTTAATGAAATATTTTTCCATTACTCCCAGAAAATTTGATCAGATAATTTTCTCTAATGGCCGCCGGAAAAATTGCCCTCAATTCACGATTGAATGTAAGGGAATTAAAATTGATACAGGTTGGGAAGCCTGGGGAGCGGTACCAGGTAAGAATTATTTTGTACTTGATTTGGGGGAGGTTAAGAAATGATAATCAAAATCTATGGAGTGCCAATGGCGAAGCAGAGTTTTAGAATGGGGTTATCTAAGAATAAGAAGTTTGTTATAAAGTATCAGGATAAAAAAGTTGTCGATTGGGCGAATGGGATTAAAACTCAAATATTAAGCCAGTTACCAAAAGGTTATAAATTAATGACAGAGCCTGTAATGATCAAAAGGCTGATATATATTTTCCCCATTTTAAAATCCCTATCAAAAGTTAAAAAGGCAATGGCTATAAATTTGCAGATGTATAAAATGTCAAAACCTGATGTTGACAACTTGCAGAAAAATCTATTTGATGCGTTTAATCAAATCGTATGGCGAGACGATTCTCAGGTTTGCCATATCAACAATCTTATAAAAATGCACGGTGCAAGACCGGGGGTCATTATTGAGGTAGAAGAGATTGACCAGTTTTCGTTAGAATTATCAAATAAAAATATATTAACAGTACAAGGGAGGTTTAAATGAAACAAGAATTAAAAGAATTAGAGAAAAAGTATAAGGAATTAGGAAAGGAAATCGAGAGGTTGAAGAAACCTGAAATTAGAACGGTTAGGGATTTGAAGAAAAGGAATAAGTATTGGTGTCTTGATAGTATTGGTGAAATTGACCGGTGTATATGGGGGGGTTATACTACTGATAAAGAGCGTCTTGAAAATGGGAATATTTACTTAACAGAAAAAGAAGCTGATAAAAAAGTATTAAGAAACCAAATTGAATCTAAATTAGATTCTGATTCAAGGATTGCGTGGGGTGGGAATAGTAATAGAGTTGATGAATTTTGTCATTATATTGCATTTTATAAAAGGCTTGTTTGTCAGGTGGTTGTTGGAAATATAATTGGAGATATTGAATCTGGCCTATTCGGAGCCGTCAACTTCCCATCAAAAGAAAGTCTGATTAAATCGATTGAAACTCATAAAGAATTAATGTGTCAATATTTTGACGTTGATGATTTTGAGTTGGCTTAGGATGGGAAATAAAACAATATGGGCTTTGTCAACAATTGCGAATGATTATGATCAACCTCCTTATAATTTAGAAGCATGGTGGTTTAAAAAGCCTACATTTGATATGTTATCAAAAGTTATGGGGATTATGGTTGATAAAGCAAAGGGTAATTCAACGGTAGGTATAATATTAGGCGGAAAATCTATTAGATACGCCGGAGCTGATTGGACTCTTGAAGAAATAAAAGAGGGTATAGTAGGGGACACCAAAAATGAAGGCTGAAGTTTATAACTTAATTAGGTTTAATGATTGGGCTTTACCGTTAAGGATAATGTTAAAGTTTAAAAAATACCCTTATACGAAATGTTCTGAAAAGTTTACAATTTGGTTTGAATTGCAAATTTTATTTCTTGGATTATCATTTTTTATTAAAACTAATAGGAGCAAAAATGAAGATTAAGAAAATAACTCAATGCCTTGAAACCTTTGGAGAATAATTATTTTATACTTGACAATATAAAATGAATGGAGGAAATGAATGAAAAAGATTCTTGATGCTTGTTGCGGTGGTAGAATGTTTTGGTTTGATAAAAATAATCCTTTAGTGGATTATGTTGACATTAGAAAAGAAAAACTTGAATTTTCTGGAAATAGAATTTGTGATGTGGATCCTGATATTATAGCAGATTTTAGAAACTTACCATTTAAAAATAATAAGTATAAATTAGTTGTTTTTGACCCTCCGCATTTAAAAAGAGCGGGGAATAATTCATGGTTGGCCAAAAAATACGGAAGATTATTTGAAACATGGGAAACTGATTTAAAAGCTGGGTTTGATGAGTGTATGAGAGTTTTAGATTATGATGGGATATTAATATTTAAGTGGAGCTCAGTTCAAATTCCAGTTAATAAAATTATAGAATTGTTTGGCCAAACTCCATTATTTGGACATAAGTCTGGCAAACTTTCAAATACTCATTGGATGTGTTTTATGAAAATAAAGAAAAACATTGACAATATAAAATGAATGGGTTATAATTTAAGCATGAACAGGGAAATTCATGGAACAATGCAAATCAAAACAAGACATTAGTCTTTATATATTTGGGGGCGGTATCAACTTCCCTGTTCTGCCGTCCCTTCTTATAAGGAGTTTAATATGAAAGAACAGGGTTCAAAAAAATCTTATTCAGAAAAACTTAAAGATCCACGGTGGTTAGAACTCAGAAAAGAAATAATTAAAGATCGTGGGAATAAATGTCAATTATGTAATGGTAAAGATTTAAAACTACACGTACATCATTTAAAATATAGCGGTGAACCGTGGGAAATTGACAAGAGTGATCTGGTTGTTTTGTGTAGTTATCATCATAAAATGATTCATAATAAATTAAAACCGATTAAACTAATACCAATCAAACCATTAATATATCATTGGTTAGATGACTTTAAAAAAAGACAAAATATAGATATGGTTTTATGGGAAAGAGCTAAAATTATTAGAAGGAATTAAAATGCAGGGTTGGATTAAATTGCATAGAAAAATATTATCATGGAGTTGGTATCATGATAATAATACCTTTAGATTATTTATTCATATTTTATTATCTGCAAATCATAAAGATAAAAAATGGAATGAGATTGATATTAAAAAGGGATCATTTATTACTGGTAGAAAAAAATTATCATTAGAAACTGGATTAACTGAACAAATCATAAGAACTTCATTAAGTAAGCTAAAATCAACCAACGAAATAACCATCAAATCAAGTAATAAATATTCAATCATATCAATAGTAAACTATAAATTATATCAAGGAATTAACCAGCAAACGACACAACAGATAACCAACAATCAACCAACAGATAACCAACAGATAACCACAACCAAGAAGGTTAAGAAGGTTAAGAATGAAAATAATAAAGAAATATATAGAAAATTTGACCATTTAGAAATGACGATTATAGAATTTGATAAATTAAATAAAACCTACTCTAAAGGGCAGATTGATAATATTTTAGATTCTATAGAAAATCACAGAGATAATAAAAAATATAAATCTCTTAATTTAACTGCTTTAAATTGGCTGAAAAGAAATAATAATAATAACGGTAGCCTAAACGGTTTACCTCCATTGGTGTAAAATGAGTAAAGTAATAGAATATCTAAATAAAAAAAATATCAGCTATACTATTAAAGATGACAACGCTCAAATGATATGTCCTTTTTGTAAAGATCCTAAAAAGGAATTTTATATAAATATAGATCATGGCGGTTGGCAATGCTGGAGAAAAAAAGAATGTGGAAAGACTGGCAGTTTTTACAATCTAAAACAAAAATATGGAGATGCTCCTATAGTTGGTTATGATAAGAAGGTTTATAAAAAACCAAAAAAGTTAAAAGAAACCAGCAGAGATAAATTAATAAAGTGGTTTGAAAATAGAAAAATATCAGAGAAAACATTAAATAAATTAAAAGTTACGTGTACTGATAATTGGGATATTGTTTTTAGATATTATAAAAATGGTGAATTAACTAATAATAAATGCAGGAATTTTGAAAAAACCAAACATACTCAAACTACAGATGCAGAGCCATTATTATATAATAGGGATAATATTTCAAAGGATGCAATTAATTTAATAATAACCGAGGGTGAAATTGACTGTCTTAGTTTGGTTGAATTAGGTTTTAATTTTACTGTATCGATTCCAGGTGGAGCAAGTAATCTAAAATGGATAGATTCTGAATTTGATTTTTTGCAGAGGTTTAGTAATTTTTATTTATTCTATGATTTTGACAGTGCCGGTGAAGAAAATATAATAAAAGTTGTAAAGCGATTAGGGATGCATAAATGTTATAGAGTTAATTCACCATGTAAGGATGCTAATGAATGGCTTCTTAATGGGCTTACATATCAAAAGTTTACCAAATCATTAAGAGATTCTATTGAATTTAGACCAAAGGAAGTTATCACAATCGAAGATTTGAAAGGCAAATTATTAACACCTCAAAAGGAAGGTCAGAAAATAGGTAATCCAAAATTTGATGCTACTTTGGGCGGTCAGAGGTTTGGGGAGGTTACTGTTTGGACTGGCAGAAATGGAACTGGAAAAACAACTTTATTAAATCAGGTGTGTATTAATACTTTAATAAATAATTTAGATGAAAAATTTTGCATTGCATCTTTAGAAATGAAACCAGAAAGCTTATGCCGTTGGATGATGACTCAATTAAATTTAAAACATAATAATGAAGGTGTTGAGAAATTTTATAAATTAACTGCTGAGAGATTATTTTTTGTAAATATTTTTAAAAATGTTAAACCTGATTTATTATTAGAAACTTTTGAATACGTGTATCATCGGTTTGGGGTTAGATATTATACTATTGACAGTCTTTTAAGAATTGATTTAAGTGACGACATTAATACTTATGAAGGTCAAAAAAAGTTTATGAATTTAATTTTAGATTTTGCAGATAAAACAGATTCTTATATTAATTTGGTAGCTCATCCGAGAAAATCAGAAAATGATTTTAAACCTATTAATAAGGTTGATGTTTCCGGATCTGGTGATATAACAAATCTGGCATGGAATGTTATAGCATTAAATAGGGTATTAAAAAAAGATAGTAATGGTAATCCGGAAAATGAAGTTAATGTTATGAATTTAAGTGTATTAAAAAATAGGGAATTTGGTAAGCTTGGAACCATTGAGTATAAATTTTTAGAAGAATTTAAAGCCTTTGTAGAAACAGATGAAGTGGCTTTTTATAGAGAGAGTTTAAATATTTTATACAACAAACTGGAGAGTGTCGGAAGTGAATGAGATATTTTATGAGACTAAATTAGGTAAAGTCTATCATGGGGATTGTTTTGATTACCTGGATAAACTAAATTATAACATCTGTATAACTTCACCTCCCTATAATATGCAAAAAAGTTCAGGGTTTAAGGATGCTAAAAAATATATCTATGATGAGGATTTGTCATATTTAGAATATGAAGATTTTATATTTAAATTCTTACATATCATCATTAAAAATTGTAAAAAGTATACCTTCTTTAATCTTCAAAGGGTTGCCGGCAATCAGAAAATAACTTACAAAATCTTTGGAAAATATATGACTTTTATTAAGGAATGTTTGATTTGGATAAAAAATAATCCTCCTCCTACGGGAATGAATGTTGATCATATTTCTAATGGGTACGAATTTATTTATCTATTTGCAAAAAATGATTATGAAAATAGAAGATTTAAACATAATAATTTTAATGGAAATTATGTAAAAAACTATATACCGACAAATATAAACTCTCATAATAAGTATCACGAAATCCATAAAGCCACTTTTCATCCGGACATACCAAAATATTTAATTAAATACTTTACTATGAAAACTGATATTATTATTGATCCATTTGCTGGATGCGGAGAAACAGGAATACAATGTGAGCAGCTGGGAAGAAAATACATCCTAATAGAAAAAGAATTAAAATACTGTGAGATAATTAAAGAGAGATTAATTTTAGAGAATCAAAAAAGAAGATTATTTGATTTGGATTAAGGGAGGTAGTATGAATAAAAAAAAGATAATAAGAGCATTAAAGCATATTATTAATTTATGCGAGATTTCCAGAAAGTCTGATAAAGATTCTCTGGAAGAGTTAAATGATGAATTAGAAGATGTGCAATTAGTAATTTTTAATTTTGTAAGGGAGGTAAAATGAGCAACAAAATAATTTACAAGGATAAGAATGTTATTATCAGGAAGGATTTTTTAAAGTGTGTTATATCAGCAGAGCATCAGACAGAGGTTGATTGCGGGATGATTTATCATTCAGTGTTTATCAGATACCAGAAATCAAGACTATGGTTTAAAAAGCGAGTATCATCCTGGTATATCTCCTGTAAAACTAAACGGAAAGCCAGAAAGATATTCAACATTTTAAAAGGGGGCGGGAAGTGAAAGAAGGAAATAAAGGTAAGAAGTGTAAAAGAAAGGGTCACAAATGGGTTCCAATGTTTATTAAGGGAACTTATAATAATAAGGTTGTAAAATTTATAGCGTGTTATTGTGAGAGATGCAATAAGGGATGGGATGAAGCTGGAGATATTAATGAGATTGCAATTAATAGAGAGTACGGAACTTATGCAGAAAAATATTTTGATGGATTTACAGGAGTTATAAAATGAACAATAAAATAAAAGTGGAAATTAGAATATCGAAATCTAATAGCTTAAAAAGCAATATGTTTAAAGTTAATAAAACGATTACGCTTAAAGACGATCAGCACTTGGATGAATTTCTTAGGTGTGTGAGAGATATTAAAAATACCTGGCATTGGTTTGATAATAATCCTAAATACATGAATGAATATAAAAAATTAGCAAAAAAGCTTTCAGGTGAGGAGATAAATCACCATGATAAATTATTCGGGGATAACATAAACACCTTGCCGAGTGAGGGGTTATGAAAAAGGACATTAAAACAATGATTGTTGAGATTGAAAATTATATTGGAAAAGAACATTATGAAAATATAATGAAAGTTTTAACAGAGAATTACATCCCAAAAGAAGAGGTTAAAAAGGTGGTTGAGGAGGTTGAAGTAATAAGAAGTATGATTCAATGGGATTCAGCTGATGAACAAGTATATTTGAATGGAGATCTTGAAGATATGCGTTACAAGTTAGATGATTTATACAATTCCCTCAAAAAACTATTGGAGCAGAAATGAAATTTGGGGATTTAGTTGTTAATGGGTGGGCTAGTAATAGAAATCCAGGTAAAATATTAATGGTGGTACGGCACGGAAAACAAATAACATGCCTTGCGACTGATGGTAGAAAATTGATTTTTGAAAATGATAGTGATTTAAAATTGACAAAAATAGGTGAAATTGATTTTACAGAATGGAAAAGTAAATTAAAAACTATAAATTTAACACCGGAGGGGGAATGAAATATAAATCAAAATGTTTCAAGTGTAACAAGGATATAAAAGTTGAATTTCCTGAATTTGTTAATTATTGTAAAAAGTGTTTCAGGTCATGTTTTGTTATAGAGAATCAAGATTCAATTCAGTTGGAGGGGGAATGTGGACGATAAAATAATTAATGGTGGGGTTCCAGAGGTAACAATTTATAGAGTAGATTTTAAAGAGGAACAGGATTTTTGTAATATTTGTAATTATTTAGGATTGGGGAAAAATTATAATATTGATGAAATTGATTGGGTAGTTTTAAATAATGGCAGAATTAAAGATGTTGTTTTAATGGAGGAGTTATAATGAACAAACAACAATTAAGCAAATTGATAGAACAGGTTAAGCAATCAGGGGAGGTTATTGTAATTGATGATTATTCAGATATTATCTATTCAGGGTTCTTTGCGTTTACGATAACATTATTATTCAATATACTTGCATTTGTGAGGTTCAAGTTTATGGGAGTTGTGATTGGAGTTACAGCAGGCTATTTAATAGGATATTTTATAAAATTATTGTATAAAAAAATTAGGTTTTAGGGGGGATTATAATGACGGCAATAATATTAAGTGAAAAAGAAAAAATTGAATTAGCTAAAAAGGTTAAAGATTTAGAGAATAAAAGAAAAAATATTAAATGTTATATTGATTTAACAAAAAATCAAAAGAAAAAATTTAGAAGAAAATTAAAGGGGAAGAAATGAACAACTATAAAATTACAGAAAATTTTACTTTAAAAATTGAGAGATTTTATTATGATGAGAAGTGTACTATAGGGAGGGCGGATCTTAAAGATAGGGTAATATATTTCCTTGAACCTCCCTGGAGAGATAATAAAAGATTTAAGTCTTGTATACCTACTGGAATTTATACAGTCAAAAAAAGATGGTCTCCGAAGTATAAATGGCACTGGCATATTAAGGGAGTGAAAGGTAGGACTTTTATCCTTATTCATACAGGGAATTATCCTAAAAATACTACCGGTTGTCTGCTGCCAGGTTTATTGATAGATATGTATATGGACAAAGTATCTTATTCAAGAAAGGCTCTTAATTATCTTAATTCAGTATTACCGGATAAATTTGAGCTTGAGATAGTAGAGGATTTTTAATGAATAATGACAATCAAGTATTGGAGTTTGAGAAATGAAAAATAAAGAATTGCTAAAAGATTTAGAATTAAAAATGAAGGATGAGAATGATTATTTAGAATTTTTAATAGCTAATGAATGTAGCTTTGCAAGGTATTTTGCAGTATTTTCCAAGATAAAAGTAATTCAGGAAATAATGTATAAAATTGTAGTGAGTGAAGATGAAAAATAAAACAATTAATTTTTGGTTAAATGAAAGTGTTAAGGCATTAAAAAACCTTAATGAAAGGATGTTTTTAAATATGTTTAAAACTGATGGTGAGTTGTTTTCAGTTATAGACAAAATATATATAGAAAGGGCAGAGGTTCAAAATAAAATTAAAATTTGGAGAGAGTTAGGGATACCCTCTAATAATACAGATTTCTATCATTTATTAGAAGATATTGAAGACTTATTGGAGGATAATAAATGAAAAATAAAACATTATTATCAGAGCTTTCAAGGCTGTTGTTATTTATGAATAATTCACAAAAGGATTATCATGATATTATAAAATTGATTAAAGCTCAGAATATAAAGGGAGGTTGAGATGATACAAAAAAAGATTAGAAAATATTTAGAATCAAAGGGATGGAAGGTTTATATCGGGATAGAATCTAATAATCAATTTACTCCTGAAATCCATGCAATGAAAAAAGGTAGTCTTCCGATATGGTTATCAATCACAGATGAAAATCCTACAATCCATATATTGCAGCAAAAGGAAATGGTTAAAATCCAGAAATGCGGACAGTTTGCACAAGTTATAAAAGATTTGGATTACTTGAAGAAATACCTTGTACTCATTCAGAAAATTCAGGAATTGAGGTGAAGGGATGATTAAACCAAAAGATTTTAATATCAAGAATTTTAAACAAGTTCCTTATGACAGTCCTTGGGTTACAAAGTGTTTGGAAATTTATTCTCCAAAAATGGAATTTTCTTTTGCTAAATTAATTGTTAAAAGCGGACATGAACATTATAGACCGGGGGCCGGTGGGGTTGTTTATTATGGTGGTTATAGAATCATTAGGGGTCAAAAAGATTGTAAAATTTACGAGTATGTGCAGATTGTAAACGCCCCTGAATTTATACTTGGAAAAACAGAAATAGAAATATATCAACTTTTAATGGATTGGAGTTTAAAAACTTTAATGAAGGAATTCAGGAGGGTTGATAAATGAAAATGGAAAAAGATAAACTTGCCAAAAAGTTAGAATTTAAAATTGACGAGATAATAAGGGAACATGAAATTGCTTGTAATAAGAATAAGGAATTGGTTATACAAAAGGAATCTGAAATAGTTGAACTTGAAGATCAGATACAATTTCATTGCAATGAGATAATAAGATTATTTAAACAGGGGGGAAGATGATATTTGAAAATAGAAATCTTCCAATATCAATAATTTCATATAAAAAATATGATGCCTTAGTTTTCCCTCATTCATGGACTTATGAACAGTATTTGCATTATTTAGATATTCAAATAAATAAAAGTATGTTGAAAATATTAACAGAACCAAGGGGGGTTTAAAATGAAAAAAAAGGTTAAATTTAAAATGAGAATATCAAATCCTGATGATTACAAGAAAGGATCTTTTATTAGTTGCAATTGGTCTCCTGATTTTCAGGCGTGGTTTAGAATTGTAAAAATAGAAAATCATATTTTGACGGTCAGGGAATTAGGTTTTTTTGATACCTTTTTATTATGGTATTCTTAAATAAAAATAAAATAGGAGAATAAAAAAATGAAATGTATACAAGAGGTTCAATTAGTAATATCAGAGAAAATTAAGAGTATATTAAATAATGATGAAAACCCGGTATGTACTAAAGAAAAGAAGATTACTGACCTTATATGTTTAAGTACCAGGTTACACAACTTCATGAATGACAGTGAAGTTGATAGGAGAGGAGTTGAGAGGTGATTAAAAATAGAAATAGATTAGAAACTATAGTATTGGCTTTGATAATCGTATTGTTATTTTATGTTACTTTCATTGTAAATTTAGCAGTAGGAGTTTTGTTATGGTTAATTATAATAGCACTTAGCAAAGTCATAAATGACATAAAGTCTATTAAGAATCAAGGAGGTAAAAAATGAAACTAACAGGAGAATTTTTACATAATGGAGGTATGCTACCGCCATTTTATTATGGCAAAGCTTATCATGATTTATATAAAGATATTCACGTATTTTATCCTATACCTACTGAAATAATACGGAGTTTAAAGGAGGTAAAATGAACGGTGCTTATTTTGAAAATAACAAAATCTATTCCACTTATCAAGTATGCGAGAGGTTGGAGATAACAAAGCCGACATTATACTGGTATATTAAAACTGGACTTGTTAAGAAAACAATCAAACAGGATTCGTTAAAGCGGGATATCGTATGTAAACAATACGTTAAATTAAAAGTGATAAAGGTTGGACAGTATAAAATATTAGGATCTGACTTGAATAGCTTTATGGAAGAGGCTGGTAGAAGATGAAGATTAAAGTTCCTATTGATAGAATAAATGACAATACAGGCTATTGGTATATGGAAGAAATTGCATCATTTGATAGATGGTGTTATAAATGTTACTGTGGGACTGATAACAAATTTGTGATCGAAGGGGAAAAGTGTTCTAATTGCAGATCCAAGTTCCCTGTAAATCCATATGAGGTGTTTGAATGAAAAATAAATTTGTTGGATTTAAACCACTTGCAGGGGCAGCAGTAAAGGTATCACAACCTCTATCTTAACAGGCAGGGGCTTTTTTATCCATTTCAGGCATTATTATATAAAATAATAGTTAAAAATAATAATAAAATGAAGTGAAAAAACAGGCTATTCGTATTAAAATGGTTATATGGCTAATGGTAAAAAAAAGCTAACTCCAAAGGAAAAGTTATTTAGAGATCGTTACCTTGCCAATGGATTTAATGCTACTCAGGCAGCTATATCGGCAGGGTACAGCAAAAAAACAGCCAGAAATATAGGTTGTAATTTATTAACAAAAGTTCACATTCGAGAATCTGTCATGGCTCAAATGGATCAATACGGGCCAGTAGCTCAAATTGTACTTAAAGAATTAATCAATATAGCAACGGCGGATCTTGCTGATTATGTCAATGTCGGTGAAGGTGGTGAATTAGTATGCAAGGCTTTCAGTGAGCTTGAAGAGGGTAAAACTGGAGCTGTTAAAAAGATAAAAGAAAAATCCATGATTACTGAATCTAAAGACGGTGAAAAGATTTACAAAACAAGTTCTATTCAATACGAGCTACACGATAAACAGAAAGCACTTGATACCCTTGGTAAGGTAATGAAATTATTTACTGACAGGATAGACATTACCTCTAATAATAACGAGTTGCGACCTATGCACTTTGTTATAGTGAAAGATGATCCCAAGCATTCCTAATATACTGTGGTATCATAAATTTGATCCACTAATAACAAATAACAATTATAGACATATCGGCTTTCACGGTGGGAGAGGTGGATTAAAGACTACTCATTTTTCTTATGCAGCATTAGAACTTGCAAGGCGTAAAAAGATGAGAATATTTTTCGGTAGAGAGATTCAAAAGAGTATTAAGAATTCCGTACATCAAGCATTATCAGATAAGATAACACAGCAGGACATGACTGATTATAGAGTAACAGACCATTCAATAATCAATACTAATACAGGCAGTAATTTTATGTTTGAAGGTCTGCTGAGAAATCTTGATAACATAAAGGGGCTTGAAGATGTTGATATAGCATGGATTGAGGAGGCTCAATCCGTATCAATGGAAAGCTTGACAAAATTAATCCCATCTATCAGAAAGAAAGGTTCAAAAATATGGTATAGCTTTAATCGAAATGCTGAGAATGATCCTGTATGGGAGAAGGTTTTCGAGTATGCAGATATTAATCCCAGAGTATTTGTTTGTAAATTAAATATAATGGATATCCCCAAAATATTTCAAAATCAAGAATTAATGGAAGAAATGGAATGGGATAAAAAAAGGAATTACAGAGAGTACTTGCATATATGGGAAGGTGAGCCTGTAGGTCAAGCTGCTGAAGCCATCATTGACATTGAAGATGTTAGCAGGGCAATGGAACGGAATATAATTAATCCTGTAGGTGGGCTTGTTATGGGTGCTGACGTTGCCAGGATGGGAGATGATAGAACAGTCTTTTATATGAGAAAAGGATTAAAGACAATCAAACAGCATGAACATATTAAAAAGAAAATAAATGAAACTGTTGATATTGCAGTTGACTTTCTTGATAATAATTATGATTGTATTGTTAATGTTGATAGTACTGGGATGCCTGGAGTAGGCGATTATATAGAGAAGGCAAAGTATACCAAAACACAACATATTAATTTTGGATTAGAAGGCTCAGACCATGTTAAAGAACCTGACAAATATGTAAATGTAATAACAGAAATGTGGTTTAACTTTAAGGATCTGCTTGAAAATGAAGAAATTGATATTCCAAATGATCCTGAATTGAAAACTGAATTAACTAAAAGAAGATTCTACTACACTAAAGATCAAAGGAAAATAGTTGAGCCTAAGAGGGATTATAAAAAGCGAGAAAACAGATCACCTGACAAAGCTGATGCAATCTTATTATGCTATTATCAATCAAAATATATGCTTGATAGTGATAAAGTTATAACAATTCATCATAGATATCAAAATGCTACCAAAGATCCTGACTGGTAGAATTAAGGAGAGCCGTATGAAATTATTAGATAAAATAAAATTCCTTGCTAAGACGGAAGACGATCTCACTAAAGTTAAACCGGTTGTCAAACCAATTATCGTTGCTGATTCTGATAGGTTTACTTATAATGGGAATGAACATCTTGGAGATACCACCCTCGGAATATATGAAAAGGTTAAGGAAATGGAGGACTCTGATCCACATTTATATGGTATAATCCAAACTCGAATACTTGCATTATTGAGCTTGAAAAGTGAGATAACCGGGGAAGGTGCTGAAGCTGATTTTGTCAGAGAGGTATTTGAAAATATACCAAGCTTTAATTCTACATCTTATCAAACGTTACATAGTGCTTTCACATGCGGACATGGAGTTGAGAATATAGTATTTTCAGAGAAAGATTTAAAATGGGTAATATCTGCCAGGGATAACCACGCTATTAAGTATTTTGATTTTAGTGAGAAGAATGAGCTTAGAAGGACTGACGTTGATGGCGATCCAGTGCCATTGAAAGAATTATATTATCCTGTATTAACTTTCAGAAAACGGAATAATAACAGGTATGGTGAATCTTTATTTCAAAAATTATACTGGTATTGGTATATCAAAAGGGAGTCTGTTCAATTCTGGGCTTTGTTTACTGAAAAGAACGTTGCACCATCCATTATAGGCACTTATGAAGATGTTAAACATAAAGAAAAGATTGATTTATTTATTAAAAATATTAGAAATCAGAGCAGTGCATCAGTTCCCAAGGGTGTTGTTTTAGATGTACTTAATAAGATTGGAACCGGAGCAGTAGACTCTTATGAAAAATTTGTATCGTATATGGATAAGAAAATGAGTATAGCGGTATTAGGGCAGAATTTAACAACTGAATCAGATAATAGATCAGGTTCATACGCTCAGGCTGTAGTCCATTCTGACACCTTCTACAATATGATAAAAGCTGATATTGTTTGGTATAGGGAGTTTATTAATTTTCTTATTATCAGGCCATTGGTAGATTTTAACTTTCCTAATGTTAAAAAATATCCCGAATATAATATTACTCAAACTAAAGAAGTTGATAAAAAGGTTATGTCGGAAGCTTTGGATATACTTGTAAATAGATTAAAGTTTAAAGGTGTAACCGAGGAGTATATTCATAAAACCTTTGGTATTCCAACTCCTACAGATGGTCAGACGGTTATCATTCCAACTGAAGCGGAGCCTAATAAATTTACAGAGCAGTTAAGCGATGATAGGAAGTTGTATTTGACAGCATTGAAAGAGGTTAGATAAATAATGCCAGCCTTCCCTAAGAAATTAACAATAGATAATATCTATGATTTAACACTTGCAATCGGTACGACTCTATACACAAAGCAGGTGATAAAATGGATTAAGGAAGCTAAAACAATTAAGTCGTTTGACAGCCATATTACATTAAGCCCACCTGATAAGTCGATTAGAATATTAACTGAAAAGTCATTATTTTTGTCTTACCTATTCGGATATGATGAAGCTAACATTGAGATTGATAGGCAGGAAGGTAAAAGTAAGAGTGAATTAAAAGCACCTTCTTATATATCCGGGTATAACGAAGCACTTTTATTGTTCAAGAAAAAAGGTGTAATCAGTGGAGCTAAATTTAAAGAAGCAGAAGCATATTTTAAAAACATCTCATTTTCTGTTCAGCGTATTGAGAGATTCGGCATGATAAAGAATATGAAAGAATCGATATTATCTGCTATAGATACCGGAAGAGACTTTGAATCATGGAAAGAAAATGTAAATGAGGTATTTAAGGCGTCTGGTCTTACTCCATTGCAAAACTGGCATTTAAAAGTAATATACAGAACAAATATAATGAGTGCTTACAATATCGCTCATAGGGTTAGTTATGCGAATAATGCAGCAGTAGGACACATGATGTTTGATGCTGTAATAGATAGGAGAACGTCTGATATATGTGGTTCCCTGGATGGGGCAGTCTACCCAAAGAATGATCCTATATGGGGAAGTATCACACCTCCTGTTCATTACTTATGCAGATCAAGGATAAGGGGTTTGACTCCCGGGTATATGAAAAGAAAGGGTATTAAGCAATCTCCCGAATCTATGAAAAAGAATAAAAAAAATGTTCACTCTCACTTTACCGACTCCCCTAAGAATGCTAAAAACTATGCCAAGGAAATGGAAAACAACGCATTATTAAAGCAAAAAGAATCTGATAGCATAAAGATACCTAAACAGCACTAATTTAAATTATATTATAAAAAACTAATAAATACTACTCAATAATTGAAGTGAAAAAAACGTTAATCCGTTCTATAATTTTAGTATGAAAACATTAGAAAATGTTGAGATTGCCAGAGTTCAAGAAGGAGTTATTACATCCAAGGAGTTGGATGATATGAAAAAAAACTTTGATTTGAACGTTTTCAAAGACGGCGTACCACTTACCATCGGACATCCAGATGAAGAAACCTTGGCTCATGGCTGGGTATCTAAATTGAAGAGAGAGGGAAACAGGTTATTAATGGACGCTATACGTGTATCAGAGGATTTTTACAAATTACTTGTCAATTATCAATTGAAAAACAGGTCAGTAGGATATTGGAAAAAGTTAAAAAATTACGGATCAGTTTTGTTTCATGTAGCTTTTCTTGGAGCATTAGCTCCAGGTTGCGAAGACATGGAGCCTATGAAATTGAATCTTAATCTTGAAGGTGGGGAATATGTAAAATTGAATCTTAATCTTGAAGGTGTAGAAACTTTTGAACAGGAAATCTTAACAAAAACAAAAGAAGATGAAAAAAAAGTAAAGGAGTTTGACATGGTAAATTATACAGAAGAACAGCATTTATCAATTTTGAGTGCTAGTCTTGAAACACAAAAAACAACATTAAAAAAAGAACACTCTGATGAAGTTACAAAACTTACAACTGACGTAAAAGTAAAAGACGAGAAAATAGAAAAGCTTAATACTGATATTACAGAGTTAAACAAAAAGATTGAGGCTGTGGATATTGAAAACTTTACAGCTATATTAATTAAAGATGGAAAGCTTGACCCTGCAAAGAAAGACGCTACAGTTCAGTTATTCAGTATGATTCCTGAAGATGCAAAAAAGTTGCTTAAAGCTGAATACTCTGAGAGAAAACCTCTGATTGAACTTGACAAAGACATGGATCATGACGATGAAAACACAAAAGAACCTGAAATGAAAAGCTTAGTTGATATGGATTTAAAAGGAGAAGAAAAATGACTGCTTTAGCTGCTGATGCTCAAAGAGATTATAAAGAACCTGACTTGTTATCAATTCAGGTAGGGGCTGATGAGACCATTTACAAAGGCGCTTTAGTAATGGTTATTCTTGGAACAGGATATGCTGTTGTCGGTGCTGATACTGCGAATGGTAGATTTAGAGGAGTTGCAACTGCACAAGCTGATAATTCCTCTGGTTTAGATGGCGACATTGATGTTCAGCTTAGATATAACAAAGTTGAAACTATTGCCTGTACTGGAGCTGACATCACTTGGATGGGTTACAAAGTTTATATTTCTGATGATAATACCGTTGCCCTGGCAGCCACTACCACGAACGATGTTCTTGTTGGCGAAGTGGTTGATGTTGTAAGTGCAACTTCTATAAAAGTATTGACAATCGTTCCCAAAACTGAGGATCTTGCACGAGCCGATTTGGATGAAGATGCGTTGCAAGCTTATGTAATTCCAGTTTCAACAATGATGGATCATACAGGAATCGGACTTGCTGTTTCTGCTACCGCCGGAACACATAATATCAATCTTGATACTAATGTTCTCAGTTTACAAACAGAAGTTGCAAATAATGAGACTGAAACATCTATATCATGGTTTCAATTTCAAATGCCCCCTGAATATGTTGCTGCCGGAGATGTTAAAATCAGATGTATAATTACAGTTGCAGGAGCAGGAACTTCCAATGCTTCCACGGTTGACTTTAGTGCTTACAGAAAAGACCTTGATGGAACTATGGGAGCCGATATTGTTGCAACCGCTGCACAGGCTATAATCGAAGATTCCTATACTACACGTGATTTTGTAGTAACCGCCGCAACTTTATCCGCAGGTGATATTATAAATGTAAAATGTACGACTGCTATTATTGAAAGTGCAACTGATAATATTATTGGCGAATTTGAACCACTGCAAGTCCTCTGTGACATTAAAGGCT
>Ga0208769_1000495_pt1 | contig 18847 bp, 33 predicted proteins | sample AntAceMetag02UKC_FD_184768 | JGI IMG/M metagenome (GOLD analysis project Ga0208769, IMG submission 184768) | Saline lake microbial communities from Ace Lake, Antarctica- Antarctic Ace Lake Metagenome 02UKC (SPAdes) (version 2) | ecosystem: Environmental > Aquatic > Non-marine Saline and Alkaline...
TCATCTTTACCCTTTCATCCTCGTAGTCATTTGCGACCACTCATACAGCTCGCGCATCGCGAACTCCTCAACACCGTCCCACGGTTTTGCGGGAAGATCACTCTTCTCATATGCAGCGCGAGCTTCCTCCAGTAACTCGTCAGACCATTCGCTGATCTGCTCAATCGTGTACTTCCCGTTTTTTACATCCAGCACATCCTGAGCATATGTCAACGGAAATACCAACTTTCCAGTATCCATTAGCTCGCGCCCAGCCATCAAAAGATGGATCAAATTGCTGGCAAATTTGCTGTCATAGCCAAACCTTGTAAACAGCACATGTCTGTTTGTGGCTCGCGAAAGTCTCTCGCGGATCATCTTCCTTGCTTTCCTGATGAAAATCCCGCGCTCAAATTGAAGATCACCACATTGGATATGCTTGCCCTTACCACTATCCTTGAACACACCATAACCAAGCTCGAATTGCGAGCTGATCGCATCAGCCATTACCTTGTCGCCATCAAGTATCTCCAAAAAAACAAGCCCATTCTCCAACGCAGCGTAGTTTAACGGCTTGATACGCATCTTGTGCTGCTGACTATGAGCATAGGCAACAAAGCGCTTGTACGCCCCCTTGTGGACGATCCTATCGCGTATCTCAAGCAACCTTCTGGCGAAACCATACTCGTCAGTAAACAGGATGTTCTCCTCATTCACAAACATGGCATGAATGAAATTGGGGTTGTTCTCAGAAACAGTCCTGAGAAATTTCCTATAATCATGGATCTTGAAATCAACAGCTTCCTTCGTGTTCCTGCCTGTATCATCCTTATCGACAAATCCGAGATCAACCTCATCACACCGCTGGAAACCAAAGATCGTCTCATCAGGTGGCATAAAAATACCGAAAAAATCTTCATCGCTATCTGGAGTGCTAGTTCCAAAAAGATGAGATCCTACTCTGATCTTCAAAATTTGATTCTCTCGCGCCATTTCCTTAAAATCCATAATTCACACCCTTTCCTATCACGCAGTTAGCAAAACAACGCGAAATAAATCACGTAGAACCAACTAAAAAACCCGTGTATGATCGCCCAAAAAATAGAATTGCTAATAGAGTAGCTGAGGATCATCGCCAGAGCACACCCCATCGAAATCCCTGCTGACACACAAGTTGAACCAGCATTACTTTCGCTCATTTCACTACTCCTCTACCCGTATCGTGCGGGCAACAAAAAATGTTCTGCCACAACGCGGGCACTCACCGGGATCTATCCCATCCTCATATCCGCAATACTCGCATGTATGCAGCTGCACGTCTTCTCCAATTGGCACAGAAGCGTATCTGTTACCGTTGAGCAGGATCTCAGTGCATTTCTTTTCAATGTTCATTTTACCACTCATCCCCTTCATCATTATACGCAACTCATAACGTATTCTTCTGCAATAATTACCAAATCAGGAGCAACCTCTGAAACTTCGATCTTGGAATAATCAGTTGCCCCGTCCCATGACTCTTGCAATCCTTCGTCGCGTACCCACTGAATAGCTATCTCGCGTGCATGGCTTTCATCATCGGCACGGATGACAATTCTGCAAAGCTCTTGATAGCCAGCGTCTAAAAACTCCACGCTAAACAAGATGTTTTGCTGATTCATCTCCTAATCCTTTCTCTTCGCAAACTTCATAGTCATTGCAACCTGAAGCGCGATCCAAAATTTCCATCACTTCGCCACCTTGTATCCTGATCCTGATCCATCGCGAACCGTCTGGATATGCCTCCCCTGTCAATGGCGACATCTGCGGACCAAGAATCTCCAATATCGTAAAAGGAACTCCGTTGCGATAAGCAGTATTCATCACCTTCAACGGCAACCCATGTCGATCTATCAACTCGTAATTATGCGCCATTTTACCCTCCTACAGCCCGTGTGAAACAGCGATCTTTTCAGACGTTTCAACTCCTGCTGAATCGATACACATGCGAGAAGCCTCTACCTCACTCGCGAATTTTCGCGGGGTTAAGGCATCCAACGTTCCACTCTCACACCGCATCCATCCCTCGATATGCCGGGAGTCGTATTTGCCAACATACCCAGATTGAGCCAGAATTTTCTTGATCACTTTTTGATAAAACATCTTTCAGTCTCCTTCTACTTGCCAACACCTTGCTGACCATCTTCCATAAGTATAACAGCCAGCATCTGGTTTGTCAACCATTCAGCGAACTGGAGTTCGTTTTTATTTTTACTCCTCCTCACTCCACTCATTGTCATGCTCCATGCACAGATCGTGTCCATCTTCTGCCAGCCGCGCTATCCGATCAAAACAAGGCTTTCCTGATTCAATTGTTATCAGCTTCTTCTCTACCAGACTCTTGGCGATTCGCGGACGAAGGCAACTAGAACAGTTGCTGCTCTCTACAGCCAGATGACCCCAGCCGCTTACCCACAGTCTCCTGAGTCCATCAACTTCCTTCTCGCTCAGTTCATCCAGTTCAACTTTTTCCATGATGACTACTCCTTTTGTTTGCTGGCATTTTGCCAACCATTTATACTTACTTTAACCCCATAAAAAGCGTTTGTCAACCTTTTCGAGATCTTTTTCTCAACTTTTTTCACGAACTCCAGTTCGTTTTCTAAACAGGAGAAGTCGCTATCATAAAAGACGTAAACGCTTCTGGATCATCAAGATCAAGATCAAAACCAACTCCCCGTACAGACAACGTTGCAGCAAGAGATCCGTCATCTCCACGAGTAACAACCACAGCGCAACCTTCCAGATCCTCGAACTCCCCATGGTTTCCAACAACGCTATATTTGCTTTCTACGACAAAAGTGCGCGATCCAAAATCATCAAACCAACCAAGCACATCAGCAGGATTGTCACCGTAACCACAAGTCAAAAGACAAACAGCATGACGCATCAAGCCAAAAACAAACTCATCAAAATGCTCCAACCCAGACATCGCAACCATCTCATCAACAAGAGCGATCTTGCCAAGAGATTTCCATTCTTCCCCCCACTCAATTTCAGACCCATGAACCTTCTCTACGATGTCACCGTTGAAATCAAGAACAGTAACCATGTCATCTTCGATCACAAATCTAGGCTTCCAGAAAACCTCAATCGCTTCCTCACCCTTGATCGCCTTTATCCATAGTCCGCCCTGACTTCTCGCCAAATATTCCAACGGTACGAGATCTCTGTTTTTTTCTTGCTGCATCACACTGCTCCTTAGTCAAAACATCAGTACGCCAAACATATCTAAGCATCCCAGACAAATCGACACAAACAGCCTTTGGATTAGATGGAGGTCGGTACATGTCCTTCTTCTCCATGCGCTCAAGGTATCGCTTGATCTTCTTCGTGTAGACTGGCTTTGTACAAGCCGTAAATCGCGGGATTATGCCGATCCCTTTTTTCTTGCTGATCACAAACGTCAGATCCTCAGCAGTCCAGAGATCAATCTTAGCAAGATCGGCTCTCGTCAACTCAGACAAAAATCAATTCGTTTCTTTTGCGCGATCTTCCTTCATCTTCTCGCGCATCGCTTCCAACTCATCCTTTGCCTCAGCCTCGGATTCCACGAGCTTGCTTGCCTTCTCCTCGTCTTCTCCCATGCGCACGACAAGCTTCTCTACAGCAGCGTTAACTGCATTTATGCGATCATTCTTCATCTTGTCCATGCCCAGAGCCATAAACTCAGTCATCATGACATTCTCCTCATCGCCAGTCGGAGACTCATCGACAACGCCATGCTCATCCTCCAACTCATCCTGATCTGTCACCGGACCATTCGTGTTAACCCTTGTTGCCTCTCCCGGCTCATCAATCTTAACCCTCATGAGATTGTCTAACTGAGCAGACTTCTCCAGCACACTCGCAACCTTTACCTTGGCCACATTGGACCAAACCACCCCATCCTCCTCCATTGGAATATCTCCAATACGACCGATCTTTCCTTCCGGCATTTCATTGTCTGCCTCATCATAGGACTTCTTCGCCTCATCCTCGGAGCCAAACACCTGCACAACTTCCCCATCCTCAACAACATACAACTCAAGCTCTTCCTTGCCGACAGTGAATCTATTAAGAGCATCCTCTCGCGCAAAGTCCTGCATGGCCTTTGGGATAAGACCAATCGGGATCTGAGCGCCCGGAGGAAATGCCCACATATGACATTGATGATCCACGATAGATCCCATCCGACGCATCTCAGAAGGGAACAGCTCCATCGCTTCCACCATCGGGCCAAGAAGCTCGTTCTTGATCGCCTGCTTCTCTCCCCACGAAATCTCAGTCTTTTTCTTGTCCTTGCGAACAATGATCAAATGCAATACTTCCATCGTCTGCGGAGCACCGTCAGGGCCGGGAGCAGCCAGTCCATCAGACAGCACCCTCTTCAAAAACACCCCATATCTGTTGTTTTCATACGTGGCAAGAATGCCAACATCCTCTGCATCTTTGGGGTTTTCCACGCGAACAAATTCACTCATCGGACCAGCCATTGCATTTCGATCAATACGACGGACATTGTTGTTCTTTCTTGCCTTTGACATCATTCAACTCCCTTGTTATTCAACCGTTAATCATCATCATTGCGATTTTCTTCAATCGCGATCATTTTCTTTACCATCAAAAAATTACCATTCTTTTCGTTCTCCCACAACAACCTGTACATCCTCACTCTCTTCCACATTAAATACAATACAGAAAGACCACCAGCAACCAACCCAAAAGAAAACATAATACAATGCTCAACCATCAGACTGATCCTTCTTTACAAACTCAGACCACGCCACAAGCCTTCTCTTGATCAGCATAGCAACAGCATGCAATGGACCACGCTGGAACGTCGGGCCAACTTCTCCCGTCTCAAGATTTACACCCGGCAATTGCTTGCAATACCCAGATGGATACCCCTCTACCGCAACCCATTCGTCTATCACGTCTCCAATTCCAGCCTCACCAGTCTGCAACAAATCAGATGCCATCCGACATTCGTTTTCAATCCACGATCTAGCAAGATCAAAACGCGTTGTCTCCAAGCTCATCGTATGCTCAGACTTTGGCAAATCGTCAGTAGTATCTTTCCCGCGAGACAACGTCACATCTATGCGAACTATCCTGCCATCATACCAGTCTGTCTTGACATACAAATCGTGATGGCCGATCTCCATTTTGGCATTTACACCATGTAACCCATCGCGCAACCCCGCATTGATCTTTTTCCATTCCTGCGATGATCTCAACGACGGACCAGATTCGATCAGTTCTTTGTATTTTTCTTCTGACATCAACATTCAACTTTCAACAACAAAAATGGCCGCTGGCCACTCTCATCCGAGCGACTGGGGGGAAGTCGCTACAAGGTCAAGAGCGCCAGCGAGCCAAAACTAAATCTCATCAGACCGCGCCCCCAATTGCTTTGCCCAACGAGTTATCTTCTCATCATACCAATCGCACTTGTACCCTCGCCAATACAGCCAAGGTCGCTTTGTCTTGTACATCCGGCCACGCTTTCGCATGTTGAAAGCCGCCTCAGACGTACCACCGCGAACGGACAGCATGAACTTATAATCCCGTGGATTTGAGTAGAACCTTGACAGCAGCTGTGCTGTTCCAAGATCAAACCCAGTCCGCTTATAATACACCTGCATGTTCTCCGACTGCACTGCTGCAAGGACTTCCTCCTCAGTATGGCTAATACACCGTTTCTGCTTCTTGATCAAGCCAAAATGATACGCAGTCTTCCTCGGATGCGTCCCAAGAGCGCAACGATCAAACTGAGACTCGTTTCTGATCACTCCCGCAAGCCCCCATGGGTTTAAAGCAAACTTCGGATCGTCCTTCTCTTCGCCGTCAGAAACCTCGTCAGCAGCACGCACTATCTCATATGCATAGAACAACGCTCGCTCTTCAATTTCATCAATCCCAACCAACTCATTACCGCACTCCCACCAGCTTCCATTCTTGTATTTCACGATCCCTTCTGCCAGCCTTCCGATGATTTGCAAATGATGTTGCTTTGGAAAATCAACAACAACCTCCACTTCCTCCTTCTCTACAAACTCAGTCACAGGCAACGGATCGGCATCGAGCACATCACTTCCCCAGAGCACATCTCCCGCGTCAACAACCTGATCATCAATCTCAAGCCACACGGTTGGCCATGACAACGATGCCAATACTCCTATCGCCAAAATTACTAACATTGCAATCAACCCTATTGCTTTTCTCATGATCTTCCTTTCGCAAATGCAATCCCACGATTGCCAAACAACGAGCAAGCATTCTACCTAACTTGACCTTGCCCGTCAAAAACCACCACGCCCTACGTCAACAGTTGTACTCCCACAACGTGGACAAACATGGTTTTCCTTTTGATCCATCGTCTGCGGCTCTGGAGACTCCATTGCATTCCATCCGCACTCTTCAACTTCCAATTTCAAATGCTTGCATGTCTCGCGATATTTAAAACCGGGACATGTGCAACTGATCTCGCCACGAGCAAATGATCCTGCTATTTCGTATGTCTTCTCTGGATCAGATCCTGATGGCACAGTAATAACAAACTTCTTTCTGTCAGCCTGACATGTTTGTACTATTTCCATTTTTAATTCCAATACGAACTCCAGTTCGCTTTTATTCCTCATCTGGAGAAACACCATACATCTTACAAACGCCTTTTGCAAAGATAGTAGCCTTCTCGCACTCTACCTTTGTAAACCTTCCAATGTGACAAGCATCACGATCCATGTGCATGAAATCCTGCAACATCCTATACGATTTTCCGCGAGTTAATTTCTTTGTCTTCCATAAAGCATCAAACCATCTATGTGCTTCTATCCTCGCCAGTCGCGTTTCTTTATTGCCCGGAATTCCAAGTGGAGATCCATCCTTGTGACATCCATGAGTTGTCTTGCAATCAGGAAAATTAACACACGAATAAAACATCCCATTCCGCGAATCAATCAACCTCATCTCAGCACCGCACTCTGGACACTCCAAAACAGTCTCGCCAGAATCGCTTTCCCCAGTAAATGAATTCTTGCATTGCATATTATTTAACCGTTGAAAGCTTGAACACTTGTTTCCCCCTTGCAAACAAAACGCTATTTCCACGACGAAACAATATCATGTCCCCACCAAGCATTGGATCTGAAATCCTTTTTACGCCATTATCCGAAGGAGAAGATGGAAACAATACCAAGTCCTCAACCTCATCAATATGAGCACAAATACCGTTATCCAATGTCACAAAATTTACCCCAGAATAAGCAACGTCCTCATCCTTCCAAAAAAGAACCGCCCGCACATAATCACGACCAAAGCGATAGACAAACTTGTCATACTTGCCATTTTTTGTCCCAACAACAATCAGCACACGACGATCATGTTTTGCATCAACAATCCTATACCCATCCAACTCCGAAAGCCTCGCTTGATGACTTCTCCTTGACCCCGGAAAAACAGATGCATACCAAGTACCAAGCATATTCTGTATCGCGACACCATCAAATAACGAAGTTGCCCTTGGCATCACATTGGCCACAGTCTGCTTAGAAATTGTAATATCATTCCCGAACTTAACCATGACAAGCTCATTAACATGATCATCAAAATGTGTGTAAAATCTTCCCTCATATGACATCAAAGAACTAGCCTGAACCGCCCCAACATCTACCCCTGTCCTCAGATTGATCACCGATGCCTGCTTGCGATCAAAGCGAGCGTACAACGGTGTCATGTCGCCCATATGGCCAAAGAAGCCATCTCCCTTGCATTCTACCGGAGTCCCCTTCCCGCCTTTAAGACAAACAACAGATCTGCCCATCTCAACCAGATCCATCCCGCCAATGCTTTCGTATCTTACAATATCATCATCAAACGACATTAGTTCAGCTATCTCTATTTTGTCAGTGCTTGAAATATGGCGAGGAGCAGCAACAACAACGATAGCCTTCAAATCCTTCGGGGGAGGAACTCGCGCTCCATCCTCAAAAACAGCACGATACCAACCACGATATGCTTCTGGAATCACATCAAAATTTGGTACCATTTTAGGCACATTTACCTGCCCATTAAACACGGACAAATTCTGCAACATCCTATCTGACATCTTCTTCACAGACGGATGCTTCCCCTTATATGGATGAATACCAGTGAACAATTGAAACGTAACAACTCCCCAAGAAAACCAATCTGTATCTTTTGACCATTTGCCATTTGCACGCCAATCTCTAATACTATCCATAATCGCCGTGGCAGGATAATGCGGAGTCTCATAACTATCCACATCGATCCAATAAACCTCAGAATCCTTAACAAGCAAATTCATCTCGTTCAAATCAACAACAAGAACATCAGCGTCATGAATGCTATTCAATCCATTTTGCATATCCTGCACAATAGAAAGAATGTTCCGTGGCTCTATTGAATTACGCTTCTTAAACGACTTGGTAAACAACTGGCAAATTGGCATGCCACCTTTGACAAATCGCATCGTATATCCAACAGGCTTATTGCGCGAAGAAGCAAGTATATTCTGCGGTCTTATAACATTCCTATGAACTATCCCAGAAAGCTCCATGATCTTTCCCTCTGGAATCATACCCTTTGGATCAGCATAAATCTTGTACGCAGTGTCACCTCTAACATAAACTGAACCCTCGCCACCAGATCCAACGAAATCTCTCTTCGATAGATTTACCTGCCCACCTCCAATGATCTTGAATTTCATGATCAACTTCCAGCAGGTTTATCGATCAGCACGAATTTTGTGTCAGCAAATTCAAAATATTCGCCATACTCAGGGCTATCATCAATCATCACATCGATGTTTTCTCTGACACAGATCAAAGACTTCGACTGCCACCATAAAACATCCGTCGTCCACCAATTACCATTATCGTCCTTCGTCATTTCTGCACCGCGCTTTTTCAGCCAGTCAACAACAGAAATAACGCTATCAAAATGCACATCAACAGCGTACCCAGCATTGTTGAGTTCTTCATTCGCCTGATCAATGGGCGGACCTGTTATCACAACGATCTCGCACCCTCTCTTGCGAGCAAGGATCATCAACGGTTTGAACACCTCCGGGAACGACTCAATTACACCATGCAGATCAATGCCAATTTTCATTTTTACCTCTTGAACATTGGAGGCATTAAACGTTTATGTTCACTGCCCCTGATCATGTCAACCACCTTGCTGTATATTTCTGGATTTTTAGAAGCATACGGTACTTCTTTGTCTGTTCCAATAGTACGAAGCACCTCATCTAACTCATCGTATGACATCCCAATTTCACTCTCGTCAGTTACTCCTTCCTGTAATCCCGGACTTGGAACTCGCGTGCAAATATCCTCTGGCAATCCCAATTCACGAGCCATCTCCACAACCTCTGTTTTGTAGAATTCTCCAAGTGGCTCAAGATCAACACCACCATCTCCCCACTTGGTAAAATATCCGATCAGGTGTTCACTCTTGTTTCCAGTTCCAATCACAAGATAATTGAGCAAGTTGGCTTCGGTGTAAAGAGCAACCATCCGAAGTCGCGCCTTGATATTTGCAACCGCAATCCCAAAAGCACTAGTTTGGCTCATTGCATCCAACTCGCCAAATCTAAGAGACATCTTCATAACACTGAAAACAGTATCAAGCGAATAGACAGACACATCATCAACCCCCAGATGGACAGCAACTCTATTGGCATCTTCCAAGTCTTTTGGATCAGATTCACAGGGCAATGCAATCAAAAACACGTTCTCTTCCCCCAATGCCCTGACAGCAAGAGCAGCAACAACAGCAGAATCAACACCACCGCTCATCCCTAAAACAACACCATCAGCGCCAGCGTTTCTAACGTATTTCTTGATCCAAGCTACAAGTCTTTTTGTTTCTTTTTTCATGTCTATTCCTTTCCAATGCGCAAAAGACGCTTACACCTATCAACCTCATCTGAATCACCCGTGTTCTTTCCCTCAACATCAGACAATTTCACAGTTGGTTTCCAGTTATTGTCTCCACACGGATCCGCTGCCATCATCTTGATCACCATATTCAACGGATCCGCGCCAACGTCATTTGTGAAATTCGTTCCAATACCATACGAATCCTGAACAAGACCATTACAATATTTGTGAATCTCTTCTGCCTTATCAACGTCAAGCCCATCGGAAAAAACAATCTTCTTCGTAGCAGGATCAACGCCAATCGACGTGTAAGCGTCTACAGCCTTATCCACAAATTTGAACGGACATCCACTATCATGACGAAGCCCGTCAAACTCCACAAGCAACCCACCCTTGAGTGATTCAAAAAACACATCAGAAGTATATGTGTCAGTCAGGGCTATCCCAAGATCAGATCCGTATACCTTCCTCCAATCAGATAGCGATGTCAGATTAGCAAATTGGTATCCATCAATTGCCCCATGGTACATTATAAATTCATGCGCAACAGTTCCAATCGGCTTCAATCCATACTTCATCGCCATAAGAACATTACTTGTTCCCTGAAAATTATCGCCTCCATGCTCCTTGTGAATCCTCACAATTCTCTCTTGGTTCGCTTTTGAATGCCTTCTTCGCGTACCAAAGTCGGAATACGGAGCAAGAACCCCCATTCTCTTTGCCTTGTCAATGTCTCTCAATTGTATTTCATCTCCCAAAACACCCATTGACGAGTTAGGATGTATACGAAAATACAACTCAGAAATAATAGCCATCAATGGCACTTCCCAAAGAATTGTGCGATACCAAGGCCCGCGAATTTTAAGAGATAGTATTTCCCTGCCACCTTCAACAATACTTCCAATAAAAACCTCATCAGCGTCAAACCTATACCCACTAAGCCACTCCAAGTAATGACGTGGCAAATATGGACACGACTTCTCAAGAAATACTATCTCATCAGGAGCGAACTCCAGTTCGCATAGGTAATCAATCTGCTCCCTAAGCCGATCAGCAAAATCAGCAAAACAAGTGTCGAACTCAGTCATCCCGCGATTGATGAACTTGTATTCAACATTCGCCTTTGGAAACAACTGGAAAACGGCATTGCCCATGCTAATTTTGTAAAGATCCGTATCTAGCAATGATGTAATTATCGGTTCCATCAAAACATTCTCCCTGTATTGCCGCTATCATAACGACCATCTACAAACACTTTAACACTTCAAGCGCGGTTTGTCAACCAAAATGAACAGCAGCCATGGACACATCATCGTCATGGGTCCACCCTCTCTTCTCACACGCACGCAGGAAGCCGTTCATTCTCCTCTTCACAAACTCCCCCTTGTGCCCCTTGAAGCACATCAACTCGCGCACAACGTCCAACCACGGAACGCTCCTGCGATCCTCATCCATGAACGACATGACACCATCTGAAAATACTGCAATCGTCTCAAACGAATCCTCATCATCGCCTGTATCATTAACGAAAGACATTGAAAAAACATCGACCACATTGCTATCGAAGGCAATCGCTGTTTCGCTAATATCCCCCTCCACCTCATGAATCGATCTGACGCGCAATCCGCCAGACTTCTCAACCTCAGCTTTTCTCCATCTACTCAACAAGTATGACGGATACAGCGGATAGCCAGATGGAGCATCAAGTTCATATAAATTGAGATTGCCAGACTTCATCTTGATCGCAATAACCCCATCTCCAACACCAAATATGTCAATATCGTGAGACACACTAATACCAAGCAACGTCGCATCCAGTATAGTCTCATCCAATCCCATCAATCTCTGAACAGACGACGCAGAAACAATAATCTCACGAATGCTATCAAGATTATAGATGCCACCTTTTTTAAGAATGAACTGCTCAGCAGAACTCACAATCAACCGCGCCCCAACATCGGTATCCTCGCTACCAGAACATCCATCTGAAATGAGAGAATACGCTACACCTCCAATACCTGTCATAACACCAGATCTGGCATAATCCTCACAAACCTTGTGCGAACGACCAATTGCAAATACATGATCAGCTTGCATCAAATGCTCAACGAAAGAGGGGTAGACGCGCCGCCACTGCCAAGAGAATTAGACTGAGCACTGATGGACTTGCTCACAAATTCAGCCAATTTCGCGAGAGTCTTAGGATCTGCGTCCTTTGTCTCAACATACTGAGTGATCTTCGCTTCATCTCTGAAGCGCTTCAGTGCGCCACTCACATCCGAATATGTTCCAACCCCAACACCAATCAAGATGGAAACCATGCTCTCGGTAGCCTCTGACTTTACAGCGCTCTCCAACGCCGTCAGAACAGAACCAGCGCTTACCGCAGACTGGTTATCGCAACCATCAGTAATGAAAAACACAATGCTGTTTACCGCAAAATCACTCTCCGTGAGACTCTTCGCGTAATCAACAGCAGAAAGAACAGCATTCTCAGAAGCATCAAACAAGGCTGTCATCCCGCCGCAATTCAGGATCCCCAGATAGTCCCCAATGTTGCAATTCTCAAGCAACTTGTACCCATGGATCTCATCCATTAAAGTATTAAACGTAACCAGACGAATCATCAGGTTGTCAGCCCGTGGAGATAGCTTGCACGCATTAACAATCTCCTGAATGCATTTCTCCATCTCCCCCGCAAAAGAACCAACGCTACCGCTGGTATCCACAACAAGATCAACAGTCGTGTATTCAGTCGCTCCAAGCTCATCAATCCTTGTTGCACTGTACCCAAAAGAAGTATTAGGAAGCGCTCTCTCCTCCATCACTGCATCATCATTCAAACGTGGCATATCTCATTCCTTTCATCATGGATTTCCATGAACACTTTTCAACATTCAACAACAAACCGTTAACCTACTTCATCGCCTCAGCAGCCGTCGTCGTCCTCATTCCTCGCGCCGTCATCTTCGCAATGAACTCGTCCTGCAAATTCTCAAACCCAGTTACAGGACTAGTCCCATCCGTGATCAGCACGAACTTGGAGATATAACTGTCGTCAGAGAACCCATCCGCAATATCCTCAACCGTATTTGCAAGGCAATGAGATCCAGCCTCTCCGGCAATCAGGATTTCATCAGCGTCCTCAAGAGTCTGAATCAGACGCGTGTTGAGTTGAGTACTCGGATCTCCCGGATCTGGAACCTCAGCCTTCACGCCAGAATAATGCTCAGTCCAGATGTTCGATCCCTTGGAAACAAAATCAACTGTCGCAGGACTGTCCTTTACCCACGCGTCAAGAGCATCACGGATAGGCTTCACAATGGTTGCCCCCGGAGTGCCAATCATGCAATGCTGTGGCCATACGCAAAGCGGATACCTTCCTCCTGCCTCTAACCCCTTGGCGTATTCGATCATCTTGCGCGTGAACGATGGACGCACAGGAGTCCATGCTCCTTCCTCAATGTCCTTAGCCGTGATGATCGTGAACGGATCAGGATGCTTCCCATCCTTCCCCTTCCACATCAGCGGATGAGCAACATCAAGAAGATGATGCTGATCCAACGTGACATGGATGTCCTCAAGCTTGCTGCCAAGACGATTGATCATCCCCGCAACTCGCTCCATGTCTGCGTCAGCTCCGGGAACTGACAACGCCCCAGATGGGGAACAGAAGTCTTCCTGTGGGTCGATAAGAATCAGATGCACTTTCTTCATTCTTTGCTCCTCTTTTTACCAGCTATCCATTTGCCAGTATCGTTAAAAAAACCTACCGCCTGCCACCAAGACAAGCATCATTTAAAAACCATATTACCACAGCAGGCACACGTTTGTCAACAAAAAAGATCAGTACAAATCCTCGCTAACCAAGATGATCTCTTTCCCATCCACATCCAAAAGAGGTACATCAATTTGGCCAGCTGCAAATGCAATCCTTCCAGCTTCTTTGCGATCTACAAAACGATCCCTGCTTGTTAAAAAACCCTGCGTATTATCAATCCGACCTTCAGACAAAATATGTTTTGTCGTGAAACAATTATGGTGCCGCCTACCACAAATAACAAAACCAGCTTCAATGTTTCTTGGCTGATGCGGATACTCATTGCCATCATGAAAATGAATTGCCGCACAAAGTATATATTCTTCTTTCTTGTTAGCATCAGCCGTGAGCTTGCAAAGCACAGAAACTGATTCCTTCTTGTTCATTTTCAATCTCCCTTGTCGTTAGTACCTTACTAACAATCCAAACTCAGCATAACACAGCAAAAAGCGTTTGTCAACCCTCGCGAGATCCTTCTCAGCTTTCTTCGCCAGCTTCGGCCCGATCTGCCTTCTCGCCTTGTAATGCAAACTCAACAGATACAAATCCGTTTTCATCTGTCCTAGTTATAGAGCGAGGATCAGCACAAGGAGAAACATCCTCCAGTGCGTCGCCAACATAAGAATACGAAAACAATCCCTTCTTCTTGACAGCAGTCAGAACATTGTGATTTCTACGAAGATCAGACAATCCCTTTGAACACGTATTCACAACTTCATTCTCCGTATAGCCAGCAACATTGTCTGGACATTCTTTTGCAATAGCCCTCGCAACTTCCCGCGAATTCATTGGGACGTGGCTAGCCCTCAGGATGTCCTCCAGCGCATATCTCAAAAACCCAGAGGGAAACATGGAATTGCGCCGCGCTTTTCTCGCAGGCACCTCAACCGGATCCTCAACCGGCTCCTCATGGGCAATATACTCAGAACCATCAGAACTATCATCATCAATACCATCACACAAATCGCGCAACACTTGGATAGTATTTTTTACTGATTCAATCCTGTCATCTATCGCCTCGCTCTCATCAATAAGAGCAGAAAGCCTGTTGTTCAAACCATCAATTTCAGACTCAAACACTTCTCTTTTTTCCATGGTCTTTCCTTCCAGCCACACCTTGCAGCTGATCAATATGTTGTATCCAAATTTTTCCCACGCCGCCTCATTGCAGCCTCGGAATCATCTTTCTTCTTTTCCTTGAACCTACTCACCGAGTCAATCACATCATCGGCAATTCTTTCTCGCGCATTTTCAGCAGCAGACTGAACACCATCGCTACCATCAAACTCCAAGTCAGATTGCTCCGCGAGTATCTTGCTCGCACGAATTTCAACCTCAGCCTTTAGATCATTATCCCATTTAATCTCGTCCAACTCGTCTTTTTTCTTCTCGTGACACTCTGGACAAAACCGGAGAGGTATTCTGATCTCCATGTTTTCCCTGTCATAAACGCTCACGTTGATAGACAACATATCATCACGAGGAATCCATTTCTTGCACCCCCTGCAAAAGCCATACTTTCTATTGTTACTCATTTTACCACCTGCCGATTTCCCGCGCTATTAGCTTGAGCGATGAAGCAATGCTCTCAAATGCCTTTACCTCGCGCTGACGCAGCATCCTCGACTCGCCAGAGCCTACTGTAGAAACAGTCTGAGCATTTACTTCCTGTACCTCAATTTTCGCGCCAAATATTACAAAACCGAAAAGAAATGCAATCAAGAAAATCCACAAGATCGCTTTGCCCCGTACAGGAATAGCATCCCGTTCACCCGGAAGAAGCAACCTGTTTTTCGATTGACTTATCACTGTACAATACCAAGAATGTCATCGCGCTTGATAACAATAAATTCCTCATCATCAACAACAACATCTGTCCCGCAAAAACGACCAATCACAATCGTACAACCAACAGGAATATCATCGACATCGCTACCAACAGCAAGAACAGTAGCAGTGTCAGGTTGCTTCCTAGCAGCATCTGGAATGAGAAGACCGCCCGGAGTAGTCTTCTCCTCATCGCCAATAACGTCCTTCTCAATTAGAATGTTGTCACCCAACGGAGTAAATACTGCATTCTCAACTTTCTTAACCATGATCTTTCCCTTTCAGTTTTTTACACTGCAACCCCAGCATTAATACCCGACGACGTTCTTCTGTCGTCAATGTAGACTTTGAATTCCTGCAACCTTTTCTTTTTCTTGCATCAGCCATAAACAACAATTCATCTATCGTCAACGCCTTATCCCCAAACGACTCAGACAACTCAAATGCCTCTAATAGCCCTATCGACATTTGCTGTCTCGAATTACAAGCATCTCATCTGTGAATTTCGACTTGTCAATCTCTACAGTGATGGCATTCTGATCGTCCCACTTGTACGCAAACTCAACATCACCCAGTCCCTCAATGACAGCACTTCCAGCACTGATCGCTGTCCCAATAGCAATAGATAGCTGTCTGCGAATCTTTTCCTTCGGCATACCTTGAAACGGAATTGCAGCATGCTCTGCCCAAAGAACAACTAGATTACGTGTGTTTTCGTCTGTCATTTTTGCTCCCGCTAATTTTCAGCGATATCGTGAGAACACCTTACATTACTATTCTCAAATTGTCAACCTAGCTAGAACTGTAGCCGGGATTAAGCCACCGCTCGATCATCTCCATCGACTCTTTATCAGCAACAAACTCAGTCACATGAGCATCATGCTTCTCCGCCATTGCATCTGCCCTGTCTTCAGTAGTAAAGATACCAAACACATTTGTCTCAGCAGCTTCAACTACGCCTGTGCGCGACTCTTCCTGAGATGCCTTGCTTACTAAATATAATTCCATTTCTATTTACCTTTCGACGAACTCCAGTTCGCTTCTTGCTGGTCAACTATCAAAAAGACAATTCATCCCACTTCTAAGGATATATGTGATAAGCACACCGCACATTGAATTCCGTGAAATAACTTCCGCCAGCATTTATCACGGCCTTTCCCGTAGACAAAACATTGAAATCTACAGACATATTTTGCAACATCCAGTATGATTCACGATCATCGCCAAACAGATTGAAGCAAACATTCGACGATACACACGAATCACATTCCCACTTATGATATGATGGAATTCCAATATAAACACAATTGTCAAATATATCCTCAAACTGATGATCTGCCATCAAATACCAATCATCACGACCACCAAAAACAAGATTACTACAATAGTCTGGCGCATCTAAGCTGACCATCTTTGGAGATGGAGGATCTTGCATGCAATAATCATAATCATAAGTGTATACCCTGCGGCCACCATCACACTGCCACTGAACGTCAGTGTCCACAGTATCTGTATCCGTGTCGGTATCCGTATCAGTATCCGTATCCGTATCAGTGTCAGTATCGGAATCAGTATCAGAGTCGGTATCGGTATCGGTATCTGTATCCGAGTCTGCATCTGCTCCAGCATCGACTATCTCACAACACTGCGCCCCATCAGCACAATACATTTCATCATGAATGATTCCATCTATCACTGTCCCGCAATTGCCAGATAATACACAAAAGTACTCACAAGATCCCTCATCAGTCGCACCGTCGCAGTCGTCGTCAATATCGTTAAGAGGAACCTCTGGCGCACCCGGATAAACATTCGGATCATTGTCATCGCAATCCATAGGCACATACCAATAATCTGAATCTTGATCGATTAAACCAGTATTAGAATCAGTATCCGTGTCACCGTCAGTATCGGCATCTCCAGCACCCTCCTCACAGCACTCAGCGTTTCCAGCACAATACATCTCGTCATGCACAACACCTTCAAAATCATCAACACAGTAACCAACAAGCATGCACGTATGAATACATTCCACCATCGTAGAAGTGTCCGTGTCGCTGTCGCTATCGGTATCCGTATCGCTGTCGGCGTCCGCGTCGCTGTCGGCGTCCGTATCAGTGTCGCCATCCGTATCAGCATCCGAGTCAGCATCCGCATCAACATCAGTGTCGCTGTCGGTATCAGTATCCCCGCCAGCATCAACATCATGCCACCCTGCATCATGGCCAGAATATGGATCTGTCCCGTCTCCACATGCTACCAACAAAACCGTAATCAAAAATAAAGCCCTCATGACAATCCCTTTCTGTTTTGTTGCCACCTTGAACAACATCCTATATCAATAATAACCACTAAAAAATGGTTTGTCAACCATCACAAGTAAACTATCGCGCCGCAGCTGGTTTTTTCTTAGGAGATCTGCTTCTTTTCGCACGTCTTTTTCGCGCATCAGTCTTCGCTGGATTCATAGCATTTGGCCTACTGGCCTTTTTCATCGGACCCCTCCAGCCAGATCTACCAACCAACGTATATCTGTATCTCTCGCGCAATCTTTCCCAAACAAACTTGCCCTTGCTCTTCGCGTAATACATCTGCATATACACACGATTTTCTACGCCATAATATTTGTAAATCGGTCCAGCAACCTGCGATCTCTTACTCTTACTATCCCCCCAAAACCTCACAAACAACGTCATCGACGGCTCGTCATATCCAATAGAATGGACATTAGAGCTTTCAAAATCAGAATCCATCGCTGGTAAAGTCTTCATCTTTGCCTGTTTCTCTTCTATTAATAAACGCATCTTGCAAAGATATTAGCAGGCTACTAAAAAAAGATCAATCATCAGGTGCGAACTCCAGTTCGCTTTACCGTGCTAAGATCGCGGGAAATTAATTCCAACCTCCTCCAAATCTCCCCATGGAACCGTTTGCTGAACGCAAAGAGAACTTAGCCTCAACCATCTTTGACTTCCACTCTTTTACAAAAATGTACTCGCTCGCCCAAGGACGATTGCGCTTTTGAGATTTATTTTCCATCTTCATTCTCGCGTTTCCTTTTCGTGCGGCGCTCCATGTTAGCAAGAATCGCCGCCATTTTCGCCGTGATGGTGTCAAGGCATTTGCGGCAAACAACCTTGGACGGCGGGCAAACATCTGCGTCACAACCGTTGACACATTTTCTATTCGTCATCGGTAGCCCCTTCAACATGCGGCCTGTGCCATCCGATAACAGGTCGTCCGCAGTTACCGCAGATTTCGTGGTCAAATACTCGCTCATCGCCAATAGCCCACCATT
>Ga0208769_1000497_pt1 | contig 18782 bp, 20 predicted proteins | sample AntAceMetag02UKC_FD_184768 | JGI IMG/M metagenome (GOLD analysis project Ga0208769, IMG submission 184768) | Saline lake microbial communities from Ace Lake, Antarctica- Antarctic Ace Lake Metagenome 02UKC (SPAdes) (version 2) | ecosystem: Environmental > Aquatic > Non-marine Saline and Alkaline...
TTCTCACTTTTATCACTAAGAGCATTATTAATCAAATTTATCTTCTCATTATTATCTGCTTCTTTAATCTCATCAAGCAATTCTTCAAACTCAGCCTCACTCAAATATTTTCCTTCTTCTCTTAATTTCTCAAGAGCATTTTCTGTTACATCTTCTAAACCTTCCAAACTCTCATTAAACACAACTGATTCTCCAACACTTTCTGTATCAATCCAACAATTTATATTACCTCCACAAGTTCCAACATTAACCCATCTTTCATTGTCTGTTGCCTCCCCAGGATTATTTGTCGCACAAACCCGCACAATTCCTTGATTATAAATCTGGGCATCAATAACTCCTTCTACACCTGCTTGAATATTAGGTGTTGCCATGCTATACAAACTCGCGCTTCCTGAAATGCACTCTTTCTCTGACTTAATATCTGTTCTCTCTGCTTGGTCCTTCACATACTCATCCTGCACATAATTCAAAGCAAACGAAGTAGAAACTTCCTTAAATCCGCACTCTTCTTGCCCTTGAACATTAATACACATCTCCTTGTAACCTGAAACTTCAAGCATATCTTTTGTCTCCGAAGCATAACCTCCTCTTTCAATATAACCTGAAGCAACATCTATTCTTGGGGCGTCTGCATAAAAAGAACTACCAGTAGGGCTCTTCAAATAAACATCATAGTAAACACCTGCATCCTTTCCAGCATAAATATGGTAAAACACTTTATACTGTGATGTAGGGGGCGCTGTGGCTGTTGTGAAGGTTATCTCGTGGAACCACCCACTATATTGCGAAGGTGAATCAGGTTCAATTAAAGCATCAAAAAAGTCGCCGCTCGCAGGATACCTTGCTGAAATAAAATTCCTACAAACAGCACTTCCAACTTCATCTGTTGCTCTCACTTTAAACGCAGCATAAGCATTAGCACCATAATAATTAGTCAAATAATCAACAGACTTTCCTGCAGCATCCCAAGCCCCCTGCACATTCATATATTCTCCTCCACCTCTCCCCCCTGTTAATAAAAATTCAATTGCTGTTGGAAGAGTTAAGTCAATAAATGGAACAGCTTGTTTCCAAAAAAACTCGCACAAATAAATACTATGAATCTCATCGCAAATTCCTACTGTCTCTCCTGTATCTAAACTATGTTGCAAGCAATCTCCATAATTCTTATAAATAGAAACCAAAGACTCAATTCCAGCATTAATACCAGTAAGACAAACCGGAATAACTACTCCCCCTTCAGAAGGGCTTCCAAAATTCGGCAAACATAACAAAATTCCACCAATTATCCCTGACTGAATAACATTACTAACTCTATATTTTCCTCCTAAATCACATCTGCTTTCTGGACACACAACAGGATCACAAACATTAAACAGCAACGCACAATCTTCAGGAGACATAAAATCCACACACTCTGTTCCAGCACCATAAGAAGGATTACCAACAGGAATTCTCTGCCCATTAATAGTAACTTGAGTTACTCCAGCTTTATATTGTCTAGATACATCTCTCAACACAGTAATAGATTTCCTTGCCCAATTATTTGTCTCTGCCAAACTAAGTCCTTCCAGAGCCCCATCAGCAGAATTAGAACCAACTCTCACACCAACACATCTATCATCTCCACCCATTGCCTCTTCTTTATGATTTCCCATAACATTACAAAGATAAAAATACGACGGCATTGCAGAATCACCATAAGCATCCATCTTCCCAGAACCAGTACTTGTAAAAGCATAAAACCCTTTATCAGTATCAACCGGAACAACTTTCGGCAATCCTTTATACTCCATAGATTCATAATAAATTGCTTGATAATTTTCATATTTATTATTATAAGAAGTTTCGTCTGCTTTTTCAACAGAATAAGTCTTCTTTATTTCAGATATTAATGTTGTATCATTCGTTTCATCAAGTTTTGTCCCATCCTTATTATAAACATTAATTATTGAATACTTATTATTCCCCATTGCTTTTAACCCAAGAATATATATTTCATTATTATGCCTTAATCCTTGAACAGAAACAGATTCAGAAGAACTACCAATTCCTAACTTCCCACTATCTATTGCCCCAGTATAAGATATTAATTTTTGGTCCTTAAGCATAGCTGATTGAACAGTCATATCCTCAGCACCATTATTTCTCCATTCTTTAATAGCACTCTGTCCAAGATTTGAATACTCATAATCATCATCAATCCCTTTCCAAATAATTTCTGATTCTTTTTTAAATTCCTCATCAGAAATTAATTTTTCATCTCTTAATTCTTGCAACCGAATAAGATTAATTAATTCAGTTTTATAATTATCTTCTTCAAGAAGTCCTTTTGACTCTTTTCCTTCACCAATACCCTTCAAAATAGATTTTTCTGAATCTTTTAACACCATTTTGTTATCCTCTCCTTTTTCATAACCATCAACAAGATTATCTCGTAATTTATCACGATTAGTATTTGCCACTGCAAGTTTTTCAATATCATTATTTATATTATCATTATAATCCAACAAACAAGCTTGAAGTTCTTCTCCCCCTTTGCCTTCACTCTTACATTTAGTTCGATACATTTCTGTAACTTCTTGCCTTGCGCCTGCCTTTCCTTTAAACCCAGAGAAAAAATTCTTTGCAGTCAAAAACGCACTTGTTCCAAGACAAGCCGCCTTCATTCCTTTCACAACTTTTCCAAGATTCTCTGAAATCCCTTCCCATTTTTCGATTGTCTCATTTAAATTTTTAATCTTTTCAATTGTTTTTTCAGGAGAAAGCTGAATTGCTCTTTTCTCAATTCCAATCTTAAATGTAAAATCAGCATCAGTTCCAACATTATCAATACTTGGAATCACTGAAACCTTTGCCAACTTTTTCAGATTTATCTTCCTCAAAACAATCTTTTTATTTCCAAAACTCTCCAAGACATCTTCTTTCAACTTAAAAATTTTAGTTCCATTATACTCTAGACTACTTACAATAACTTTAACCTCAGCATAATCATCATCAAGGGAAATCAACTGCACAGAATATGAAGATTTATCTTCTGATTCAACAACCTCGTCCTTTGTCAAAACATAATCTTTGTTGCCAACACTAACCTCTGCACTATATTCTTTTTCACTTGGTTCAGAAATTCCTTCAAACCTAATATTATTCACAACCCCATTAATCAACACATCCCAACTTGCACTTTCTGAATTTGCAAGAGAAGATTCACTACAAATTTTTTCAACATCATTCAAATACTTTGATACAGGATACCTCTCTCTAAATTTATCACAAAAAATCGCAACACTTGCTTTCTGTCCAACCTCATCAGTAAGCACTATTTTTTCATAAAAAGCATTCTCTCCATAAGTAATTATTTTTAAATTCTCATCATTACTTAACTCCATACCAGAATAACTATTAATAATTTCATCATAAGTTTCAATTGCAGAGTTATAATTTAATTCCTTTTCTAATAATTCATTTTCTAATTCAGAAGCATATTTTATGTCCTCCTGTGATCCCCCATACAAATCACTAATATCTTTCTCTATTTTTATTTTTTCTTCTTCACTCAAAAAATCAACATTTTGCGCCCCTCCAAAACCAATAACATTTATTTTCTTATCAAAAACAATTTTCTCCTTACCATAATAAATCCCCTCAAGTTCTCCTTTTTTTACATCAGGAATTGTATCTAAATTATTGACCTTATTTAACACAGATTCAACACTTCTAGCAATAGAAGACAATTTACTATCACTTAACTTCTCTCCTAAATCAGTTTCAGATTTATAAAAATAAACAGTTAAATTCTCTTTCTTTTTTGTATCAATAACTTTTCCTGCACTAATATCTTTAGCACTAAGATAACCAACATAAACATTATTCCCAATTGTTTGCCCAATTTCATAATCTTTTTCTATATCAGCAATCTTTAATCTAACTTTAGGAGAAATTTTAAAATCAAAATTTTTCCCACCATTATCTGTTGAACAATAAACACTAACTTTTTGATACGACCCTTTTTTATCAACACTTCTAACAGAACATTTGTTGTCTAAAAATTTCTCTCCTTTAATAACTTCAACTGTTTCCCCACTAATCTCAAACTTAGCCCGAGTATCTGGAACAACCAATCCATCTAATCTCAACTGCAAACTCGCAAGACAATAAAATCCAGGAACATTAACCTTACCTGAAGTTTTGCCTTTTGTTAAACTCACACTTGTAATCTTATCATTTTGATTTTGGTAAATAGAAATAGTCGCACTATTTTTTTCAATATTTTCTGCTTTCAAAAATCCCTTTCCCTTCCAAAAACCATATTGCTCATAATTCAAAGCCCAAGCCTCATCACTAATCTGAGGGAGATAATAAGTTGCCTGCCCTATTCCAAATGCATTTTTCACATCATACCTTATCTTCGCAGTCATATTCCCCTGCACCCAATCAGGCATTGCCGACTCATTCGGTTGCTTCTTCAAAATAATCACGGCATAACCAATGTTATTTAAAATAGGGGAATTCAATAAAGTGGACTGGCTCGTCTTAATTCCAGCATTCGCAGGATGAAACCCAACCCCTGAAACTTCTTTTGGATAATCTCCTTTAAATGAAATACTTTCAATTGCCTCAACATCTATTAAAGGATTTATCTTTGTCGCAGCCAACTGGCAAAAAACAGGAACATTCTGTTCTTCAAGTAAATCACTTCGAACAACTGTCGGCGTGCAACCTAAAGGAGAAATCTGAACCACAAAATCTTGTCCTGCTTCACAAGAATCCTTACTAAAAGAATTAGTCAAACTTATTCCATGAGAATTTAAATAATTAGATGAACTTGTTGGGGGGAGATATTGAGTAGTTGAACGACTAGCAGCAGAAACAGAAAATATTAACAAAATTCCCATTAACAAAAACATCCCAATTTTTATTTTGCTCGTGACCTTTAGGTTATTATTTATCATTTAAACTGAATCCCCAATTCCAAGTCTTCAAATAAAATATAATTATTCTGCAGTTCTTCAATTGACTTCGGCGTCGGCAAACTCTCTACATTTATCTTAATAATATTCGCATCTGCTAATTCAGATTCCAAAATATAATAATTTTCTTTTCCTCCTCCAGACAATGCATTTGAAATAATCTGGGAAGGCATAGTTACTTCAAAACATTCTTGTTTAGTCAATCCCACTAAACCACCTAAACCAGATTGCGGAACTTCAACACACTGTTCATGAGTAGTCTCAGCTAACTTCAGCGACGAGTTCTTATAAATATAAACACTAATTTCATACTGCCCCTCACTTAACTCAACACTCTTTTGCTCAGGATAAACAATTGTCTTAGAAGATTCATCAGAAACAAAATTAATAATTGCAGTTCCCCCTTTATTTAATTCAACCTCTAATTTGTAAAGTTTATCCAAAATAATATCAACACTTCCAGTTTCAGTAGTTGAGTAAATATACTTCTTACCCTCAAATCCTTCTGCTTTTGCTATAATTTGCCCATTAACACATTGAGGAAAATTCTCTGTCAAACTTCCAAACTCTGCCTTTCCAATATCACAAGTAACTCCCAAACAATCATAAGAAATATCTGCTTCAACTAAATTTAATTTTGTATCATAAACATTCACGTCTACCAAAGTATTTTTATATTTACATAATTCAGGAATCCCTATATCCACTGCACTAACGTCTAAAGATTCTCTTGGTTGATTACCTTGAATAACAACTGCAACAGGAAATTGAAAAATCTCATTTCCTTCTAAAACCTGAACTAAAACAGGATATCGAATATTATAAACAAAATGATAAGGTACATAACAAAAACCTAAAATCCCCAACCCAGGTTGGTTACCAACTGGCTTAGAAATCAAAATATTCCCTTCAGAAGGAACAACTTCAAAACTATTTGGCCAACTTTTAGAATTAATAAACTGAACATTACTTTCAACAAGAATATCTATAACAAAATATTTGTTTTCTTCTTTTTTCAAAGAATAATCTCCACTTTTTGCTTTCAATGCTAGAGTATTTGCTTCAATTGCTTCTTGTAACTCATCAAAAACATCGTCGGCATTCCAAGTTATAGGAGAACACGTCAATTCAACACCATCAACAGGAGCATAAAGCCTCAAATTATCAACAGCATAATTTTCTAAAAACAAATCCGACTGTTCTTTCTGATAAATTTCTATTGCAGAATCATACAACATTCCAAGTTTTGAATCAATTTCTATATTATGATTTTTAATAACAATATTATCTTCTCCTCTTTCAAAACCCATTTCCATTTTCAAACTTACATCAACTTTTTCTTTTCCTATATTAACACTTGCCTCTGGAACTCCTTGATTAATTTCAAAACCATGTTCATAATACTCATCAAAAACACACTTATTTATTTTCTCTTCAATAAAATCCTCTAATTGATTTTCCATTTCATTCTTAGAAGGAACTTGTTCTTTCTGAATATTATTACCAGAAACATAATACCAATAAGGGACAGGATTTCCTAAAAAATTAAGTTGTGACGAGAAAGGCATGTATTTTGAACCTGGCTCAAAATCAGGTAAAGAAATATAACCACCCTGACTTTCTAAAATATCTATTCCAGTTAAAACTTTATTTTCTAAACAAAATAAAAAATTATTATAAACAGGTTCAATACTCACAGGAATTTTCTCTCCAATAATAGAATCCCTATATGAATAAAAAACAACAGCCCCTCCAATAATAACAATTGCAATTATAATAAAAATAGTTACTTGCCCCCTCTTTTTTTCCATAAACAATTAATGAAAATTATCTATATAAAGTTTATGAAGAATTACCTTTTACGTGATTGGAAATAATTTATTGCTCCAAAAAGCATTAAAATCCCTCCAACAAAAATTATCCAAGAATCAAACTTTGAAACAGACTCTGGAATGCTAAAAAAATTAAAAGGAAAATTTATAAAATAAGCTCCAAGAATTAAATAAGCTGAGAAAATAAAAATATTCACATGCTTTTTTTTAATTGGGGAATATTCTTCTTTTGCCATAAATATAAGTAATTAACATTATATTTAAATATTTCTAAAATAAGATAATTAAAAGGTCCTATAGTCCAATGGTTAAAATATATCCTCGACATGAATAAAATCGCAGTTAGATTCTGCGCAGGACAATCAACACTAACTTTATAAATCGAAATTTTCTTCCCTCAATATGAAACTCCCAAAAACTACAAACAGATTCTGCCCATATTGCAAAAAGAAAACAGAACAAAAAATAAAAATAGTTGGGACAGGATTCAAAAGAGGGACATTAACAAGAGGTTCAATTTCACGAGCAAAAAAAAGAGGATTAGGTATAGGGATTGGGAACAAAGGAAAATGGGGCTCAAAACCCCCAATAACAAAAAATAAAAGAAAATCAAAAACAACCAAAAAAACAAATATAATGTATACTTGTCAAGAATGTAAAAAATCTAAATACCAAAAAAAAGGACAAAGAACAAGCAAATTAATACAAGAATAAAATGGCACAAAAAACAAAAAGAAAACAGAAATTTTTTGATGTTGAAATACCTTTAATAAATAAGATTGCAAATCTAAGGGCATTTGAATTAAAAGATTTAGATGGAAAATTCTTAAAATACGATTTAACAAGGATCCTTAAGGGAAAAAGTGCAATAATTCAATTAAAAGTAAAAATAGAAAATAACCAAGCAATTGCCTCTCCAAGAAAAATAAGATTAATGCCTTCTTATCTAAAAAGAATGGTAAGAAAAGGAACAAACTATGTCGAAGATTCATTTTTTACTGATTGTAAAGATTTTCAATTAAAAATAAAACCTTTTTTAATTACAAGAAGAAAAGTTTCAAGAGCAGTTAGAAAAGCTCTAAGAGAAAAAGCAAAAGAAGAATTAATAGAATATTTCAAAGATAAAGATATAGACACAATTTTTCAAGATTTATTAAAAAATCAAATACAAAAACCTTTAAGTCTAAAACTTAAAAAAATTTATCCTTTGTCGCTTTGCGAGATTAGAATTCTTGAAGCCAGAGAGAAATAATCGAGTGACCGCAACGTAGTGAGGACCACGGCAAATTTTACATTTGCCTTTTGCGAGATTAGGGTTTCAGAAGCTAAAGAAAAATAAAGCTAGAACACTCTAAAACAATAAATTTTAAAAGCAATTTTCTTCTTAGATAAATATGCCTGTGTAGCTCAGTGGCTTAGAGCACCAGTCCTGTAAACTGGGGGTCGGGAGTTCAAATCTCTCCACAGGCTTTTTTACCGCTTCTGTATAACATATCCACATTTAGGACATTTTGGAAAAATACAATTCTCTTCCACCATAGAACCTACCTCCATTTAATTATTTAAATTTAACAGCAGTGCCATAAGCTAACATTTCAGAAGCTCCTTGCATTATCATTGAAGTCATAAATCTCATATTAATAACGGCATTAGCGCCTTTCTCAATAGCTTCATTAACCATTCGATTATATGCTTCTTCTCTTGACTGGCCAATCATATCTGTATAAGTTTTAATCTCGCCACCAATAAGATTCTTAAAACCAGCACCAATATCTCGTCCGATATTTCTCGCCCGAACAGTGCTTCCTTTAACAACACCTAAAACTTCAACAATTTTTTTTCCAGGAACTTCCTCTCCAGTTGTTACAATTATACTTGTCATTTCTTTTTACCTCCAGACTTTATCTTTTCAATACCATCTTCTTTTTTATTAAATAAAATAAAAACCCCTAAGATAAATAATGGAACTCCATAAATCCACATTACAAAAAACTTAATTCCTAAAATAAATGGTAACACTGTTAAAACTAATCCCCCTGCGGTCATAATTCCTCCAGCAAGAATCCTACTTGTTAAATTACTCATAACAAAATATAAAAAAAGAGATTAATAAACTTACCTAAAATTTAAAATCTGTTAATAATAAAATATTACGCTGCATTCTATAAGATTTATATTTTCCAATCTCTGCTTTTAAAATTCTATCTAGTTTTTTTAATTTCTCTAAAGAACTTTCTTCTAAATCATTTAATTTAGCAGCTTTCTCTAATTGCTTTAAAGCATTTTTAAAAGTTATTCTTAAGATAAATCAATCACTTCACTTAACTCAGATTCTAAATGTTCTTTTGGACGCAACCCAATAAATTCTTTAATTACTTTTCCTTCTTTGAAAAGTTTCATATTAGGTATACTCTGAATCTGGTATTGTACTGCAAGCATTTGATTATTAGGAATCTCTGTATTAAGTTTGCCTATTTTTAACTTACCTTCTAACTCTTCGGATAATTCGTTCAAAGCAGGTGCCATCATTAAACAAGGTTGACACCAAGGTGCCCAAAAATCTACTAAGACAGGAACATCTGAATTAAGAACTTCTTCTTCAAAATTTTCTTTTGTTATTTCTATTGTTTTTGACATTTTCAATTAAATTATTATTTTTTAATCAAAAGGGTTTTTAAACAAATCGGTGTACCTAATAATACTTCTACAAAAAGAAATACTCTTACCATTGTTGTACTCTCTTTTCCACTTTCCATACCCCATTATTAATTATCTCTAAAATCCTTTTTTTCAAAATTCTTTTTTGTTTAATAGAGTAAACAAAAACATAACCTCCTTTCAAAAGATTTTTTTGACTTCTTTTTATTAACTCTTTTTTAGCAATTTTATTTATAGCTTTTTGAGAAGTAGACAATCCTATTTTAAATATTTTAGAAATCTTTTGCGAAGTCACTTCACTATTCGTATTTTCCATTAAATATTCAACTATCTTAAACTCAGTTTTTGTAAGATTAAAAATACATCTAATTATCTCTCTTATATCAAATTTCTTGCATGCAAAATCTATCATTTTAATTATTCTTTCATAAAATCTTTAACTTTTCCAGATTCTTCTTTAGACTTCAATCCTTTTTCTTTTAATGCCATTTCCATATTTGACCCAACTCTTCCTGCAATAACTAAATCAACCTTTTTATCAGCCAGCATATGAGCAACACTCCAACCAGCACCCCCACCACCAATAGCAAAAGGATTTTTTATTGTTTCAACTAATTTACCTTTTTCAAAAATTAGATAAAAAGGGGCTCGAGCACCACGAGAACTTATCTCGCTATTTTCATCTTTTCCGTCTGACGCAATTACAATTTTCATTTTTATTTTACCTCCATTAATTTATTTATAATTATTCCTTGAATAACAGATACAAAGATCATAATAATTCCTAATACAATTACATATTTCAAAGAAAAGTAAAATACCATAAAAGGCAACAAAGGAATTTTAATCGCTCTATTATAGAGAAAACAAGAAATCAAACCATAATTCAAACCTTTATCTTTTAAATCCGCTAAAAAAGGATACCACATATAAATTGCCCCAGTAGATAAAATCCCTCCAATAATTACAAAAATCCATTTTTTAATTCCCTTTTCTCCCAAATGTTTTGCAACAAACTTTGATGTGAAAAAATAATTCATAATCCCCATTAAAACAAAAACCAAAAAGAAAATTGGAACTATTTTAACTAATAAATTTAAAAAATAACTTAAAGAAGATTTAAAAATAATTGGATTAACAATAAATAAAATTAAATAAATTATTCCAACTAAAATTAAAAATACATATTTACTTTCTATTCGCTTCATAAAAAAATCTCCAAAATTGTAATTGTTAGAATAGCAACAATCATCGCAAAAATAAATGAAGTTAAATTTCTTAAAATTGCAAATTTTTTACCTAATATTATTGATTCTGCAGGCAATTGAATAACTCCTACTGTAACCCATGCAACTAAAAAAGCAGTAACAGCCATTAAACCAACTCCTTGTTCTAAAAATTCTCCTCCCAGAATATAACTTGTAATAGGATTTCCCGCAGAAATGCTTCCAACTAAACTCCCCAAAATTGGGTCAAAAATAGAATTATTAAAAATACTCAAATAAAACGATTTAGGAATAATAGTAATAATTAAACTAAAAAGTAAGATAGTCCCGAATATTATTGGCAAAGTATTCCATAAAGATTTTGCTGCTCTAAATATTGAATCTTTAAAATTCTTCTTTTCTTTCATTTTATCCTCTTGTCATTTTTTTACCACATTTAGGACATTTCTTATTCATACAAGGGCTTCCTCTTACTTGTGGTTCTCTATATCCGCAACTTGGACAAATACACTCTCCTCCAGGTCCCGCAGATACACCACCCATTCTACCTCTACCTCCAACTCCTAATCCCTGTCCTCTTCCAGATCCTAAACTTCTTCCTCTTGGTTGTACCATTTCAAAATCACCTCCTTTTATTTTAATTGCTTTACCATTAACAACTGCATCTGCTAATTTTTCTCTTGCACTTTTCAAAATCCGCGAAAGAGTTGGCTGAGAAATTTTCATTTCTTTTCCTGCTTTATTTTGTCCAACTTTTTCAAAATCAATTAATCGAATAGATTCTAACTCATCACGAGTTAAAATACTATTTTCCATATTCCTCAAAAGCACACCAGCCGGTTTAAAGTATGTAATTCTCGGATTAGAAAAAATCCTTCTGCATCTTATAGGTCGAACCATTTTCAAAAATAGTTTTATAACTATTTAAATTCTTTCAATTTTTTTTGGATTTCAACTTTCTCAGATTCAATTTCTTTCAATTCTTCCTGAAGGATTTTTTTCTCATCAGCTTCGCTATATTGAACTGGTTGAATTGGTTGAACAAACTGATTTGGTTGAAATTGTCTCCGACCAAATCCCCTTCCAAATCCTCGTCTAAATCCAAAACCTCTTGCACAGCTCCCAAAACCTCTTCCTGTTAAGGGTCCTTGTCCCATTGGTCCTGTTTGATCTCCTTGTGGCATTTTAATTCTCCTAGCTGTAAAACAGCTTTATTTAATTATGAATACATATTCATTAGACTATTTAAATGTTTCGAATAGGTATTCATAAAAATAATCAATCAATTCTTTCAACTTTTTTTCCATCAACTAAAATATTAATTATCTCCTTGGGAAGATTAGCAATTTGACCTTTTTCATAAGGACCCATTTTTTCCCCTTCTAAATCAACAAACTCTTCAACATCCTCTAAAAAACAAACCAATTCATTCTTGTTGTTCTCTATTTTTTTCCCATTCAAAGACTCATTAAGTCTTTTATCAGAAGTATCTATACATTTCATTAAATTATCAAAGAATTCTTTTTCAAATTTCAACATATTCTCAAAATCCTGTTTTGAAATCCCTGTTTCAGCGGCAATCAAAATCAAATCAAGAATTTTTTTCCTTCTTCTCAACATAAGCTCTTTAAATAAAGTTACTGCATTCTCAAGTTGTTTCTTGGTCTTAATAATAACCTCTGAAAAAAGATCATCTTCCTTAGAAGCTACATCTTTCTTCTCTTTCAAATAATTGGAAAAATCAATAATAAATCTTTCAGTTAATTTCTGTAATTGCTTAGAATATCTTTCTTTTCTAGCAGCTTCGTAAATATCATTATAAGTTATCATAAAAAAAACAAGAGTTAATGATTTTTAATGATTGTTATTATAAAACACTACTTCAAAAACCCAACATTCTCTAATAATTCTCTTCCTTTCATACTTCCAAAAGAACCTTTTCTTGCCTCTTTTTCATTAAATTTCTTTGCTTTCGGAATTGAATTATTATAAAACAAAACCGGAACAGGATCTGAAGAATGAATTTTAAGCTTACAAGGAGTAGAATGGTCTGCTGTAACAACAACTTTAATTTTATTTTTAGGTGCAAATTTCCTCAAAAAACTAAACAAAATCTTATCAATATATTCTAACATCATCTTCTTCTCAAATGGCTTATTATCATGCCCAGGGGTGTCTGTTTCTTTTATATGCACATAAGAATAATCTGCTTTTTTACTATTTTTCTTTAAAATTTTAATTGAAAACTTACATGCTTTCTTCAATCCTTCCCAAAGATTTTCATAAGCATCAAAACTTTTTAGTTTAGGATAATCAAAAGAAAAATTTTTCATTCCAGATACTTCTGAAAAGCCTTTTTCCAAAGGCATATAGGAAGTAGAAATCCATTTTTTATAAAGTTTTAATTTAGGGGATTCTATTCCTGCCCCTCTAACAAAAAGACAATTAGCAGGAAGTAAACCTCTTCTTCGCCTCTCTTCATTAATAGGGTGTTTATCTAAGACCCCATAAGCTTTTTCTAGAAATTCATTTAAAACATTTACCGTATATTGGGAATTCTCCTCATCATCTAAAGCTTTACAAAAGCCTAATCTATTTACATCACTAAATTTTCCTTGAATATAAGTTAAATCATTTCCAAGTATATTATCTGAAAACCCGCCCCTAAAAACTAATACCCCTCTATGTTGAATGGTTGGTTCAAAAACAAATTTACAGGGAAGAGTGATTTTATTTAAGGCCTTAGCTAAAATACCTGCTTCTACATTTGTTAAAGTTCTTCCTGCTCTTCTATCAATTACATTTCCTTTCTTATAAGAATCAATTGTAGCAAAATTAGCTCTTAATGCCAAATCCCCTCTAGTGAGTTTAATTCCAGCCCCTATTGCTTCTAATTGTCCTCTTGTACTTGAAATCAAATCATTACCAAAAATTGAAACAATTGCTTCATCTGATTCAGGAATAAATCCAGGCTTAACAGGATACATATAACCTATCTCACTTCTAGTGGCTAAAAAATCCAAATTTGGCATTTCAGCAGATTCCAAAGGCGTCTTATCTCCAAGTTGCTTGCAGGGTAAATCCCCCATTCCATCAATTATTACAAGGATTCCTTTCATAAAATAAAAAAAGACTTAATACTTTATATAAATTTGGATACTAAATTTTTAAGACATATTCAAAAAATTTATCATAAGGAATAAACCACTTAATTGCTTCCTCTTTCGAAGCTTTTTCCATAATCTTCCTAAACAAACGAACAGAATTCCCATGAGCAGAAATAATTACATTACATTTATTTTTTTCAATAAATCTTTTTAAAAATTTAATAAAACTTTTAACTCTTTTTTCAACATCTAAAAAAGATTCCCCATTTAGTGCAGCAACATCATAACCTCTGTGAATTGTATTATATTCTTCTTCGCCCAAAAACATTTCAACTTTTTTTCTAAGTCTTGGATTTAAATTTTCAATTGCATCTCCTTCAACCCTTAAATCATAACTTCTTTTCCCAATTTTCTTAATAAATTGTTTATGTGTTGTCCCTTCCAAAACTCCATAACTTCTTTCTATCATTCTATCATCTACAAAAATCTTTTTGCATTCAGGATGAAATTTTAAAACATAATTTAAAGTTTGTTTAGAACGGGGAAGAGTTGTACAAAAAGCAACTTGGAATTTTTTATTTTTTAAGGTTCTTGCTATCCTTTTTGCATCTAACTTTCCACGCCAAGTTAACCTTGTATGTTTATGCCCACAAAAAAGTCCTTTAACATTATACTCAGTTCTTCCATGCCTAAATAAATAAATTTTTTTATTCACCATATTTAAAAAGACCAAACAAATCATTATTTATAAAAATTGCGTTCAGTTAAAATTATAAATCTATTCATCTTAAATTAACCATGTTCTCAAAATTAAAAGAAAAATTAAAATCTTGGACAAAGAAAGTCTCAGAAGAAAAAGAAATCGAAATTCCTAAACAAAAATTTGTTAAACCATCAGTTAAATTTAATGTAGGAATTCAGAAATTTGAGCCAGATTTAGAAAAAATAAAAAATCATCTCAAATTAGCAAAAGAAAAAAGAGGATTTTTAGAAAAGATTACTTCTAAAATAAATAAAGTGAAAATTTCTGAAAAAGAGTTTGATGTTTATTCTGAAGAACTAGAAATGTTGCTTTTAGAAAATAATGTTGCGTTGGAAGTTGCTGAAAAGATAATTGAAATGTTAAAAGAAAAAATCGTTGGAAAAGAATTACTAAAAAAAGAAATTGAAAGCGAAATAAAAGATTCATTCAAAGAAATAATTGAAGAAATCTTAATTGAACCTTTTAACTTGTTTGAAAAAATTAAAGAAAAAACTTCTGACCAATCTAAAGAGCCATATGTTGTTTTATTTTGCGGAATTAATGGCACAGGAAAAACTACAACTGTTGCAAAAGTTGCAGAAGCACTAAAGAAAAAAAACATCTCTTGTGTGCTCGCAGCAGCAGATACTTTTCGCGCTGCTTCAATTGAACAATTAAAAAAACACGGGGACAAATTAAATGTAAAAGTCATCTCACAAGAATACAACTCAGACCCTGCAGCAGTTGGTTTTGATGCAATCCAATATGCAAAAAAGAATTTAATTGACTGTGTTCTAATTGACACTGCAGGTAGAATGCACACTTCAAAAAATCTTCTAAAAGAAATTGAAAAAATCGCGCGAGTATGCAAACCAGATACAAAAATTTATGTTGGAGAAAGTTTAACAGGAAACGACGCAATAGAACAAGTAAAAAGTTTTGATTGGAGTCTTGGAATAGACGGAATCATTTTAACAAAAGCAGACATTGATGAAAAAGGTGGAACAGCACTTTCTGTTGGTTTTGTTACTAAAAAACCAATTCTTTATTTAGGCACAGGACAAGAATATGATAAAATTGAGCCTTTTAATAAACAAAAATTCATAAGAAAACTAGGACTATGATTATCTTAAAAATTTAAAATATTCTGTATTTCTCACAATCCATTCTAAAAATTTCCCCCCTCCAAAAAGAATTAAAGCAATAATGATTAAAATAATAACCCACTTAATTGTTCTTCTAAAACCATATTTTGACATTAACCACAAAATTAATCCAATAAAAAATATTCCTCCTACAAGAGGAAGAATTAACATAACTCCAAAGATAGCTAAAAACCACATAAGCCCCATTAAATCCCATGAAGAAATAATTATTAAAAAAAATGTAACAAGTATAAATAAACCAATTATTCCTAATGCAAAAAACATTATTTTCTTTCCAACACTTTTCAATTTTTCTTCAGTTGTTTGTTGATTTCTAACCAACCAACCTAATAACATTCCTATTAAAAACCAAATTGCCCCTCCAATAATCCAAGAAACTATAAAGAATGTAATATTTTGAGAGAGAAACTCTAGGAAATTAGCTCCAAACACATAAATTAACCAAGTAATATTAAAAAAAGCAAACATCATTCCTTCAAAAAAATCAGGGTCAGCAATCACTTTCATAAAAATATAATTAACAATCCCTAAAAAGCTTAAAACTAAGAATATATAAAACGAATATAACCCCCATTTAGTTGACTCTTTCATAAAATCTATAATGATTTTTCATTTATTAATTTATCCACCTCAATCTCGTAAGTTTACCAGCACAAATTTCAAACCCAAAATTTAATAACCCTTAATTTACTTCTTAATTTATGTTAGAAAAATTAGGAGAAGTTTTGAAAAAAGCAACAAACAAGATAGCAAATGCTATTTTTTTAGATAAAAATTTAGTGGATACTATTGTGCGTGATTTGCAAAGAGCTTTAATTGAAGCAGATGTAAATGTTATTTTAGTAAAACAATTATCAGACAAAATTAAAAAAGCTGCTTTAGATGAAAGAATTAAAGAAATAGATAAAAAAGAGCACATCATCAAACTTCTTCATGATGAACTTGTGCAAATTCTTGGGGAACATAAACAATTAAAATTGCAAAAGCAAAACAAAATTATCCTAATGGGATTATATGGGGCAGGGAAAACAACAACAATTGCAAAATTAGGAAATTATCTTGCAAAGCGTGGAAACAAAGTTGCATTAGTTGGCTTAGATGTTCACAGACCTGCTGCAAAAGAACAATTAAAACAACTTGCTGAAAAAAACAAATTAACTGCATTTATAGAATTTGAAGAAGACGATGCAATCAAAACATGGAAACTCATAAAACCAAAATTAAAAGACTACAATGTTGTATTAATTGACACAGCAGGAAGGCACAACTTAGACAGAGAACTTGCTAAAGAAATAAAAGATTTGGACAAATACATTAAACCAACCGAGTCTATTTTAGTTATGCCTGCTGACATCGGGCAAGCTGCAAAAAAACAAGCCCAAGAATTCAAAGATGCCGTAAATATTTCTGGAGTAATTATCACTCGAATGGATTCTTCTGCAAAAGCAGGAGGAGCCTTAACAGCTTGCGCAGAAACAAAAGCACCTGTTTATTTTATTGGAACAGGTGAAAAGATAAATGACTTGGAAGAATTTAATCCAAAGGCATTTTTATCAAGATTGCTTGGAATGGGAGATTTACAAAACTTAATTGAAAAAATAAAATCAGTAACAGATGAAGATAAACAAAAAAAAATCCAAGAAAAACTCAAAGGAGGAAAGCTCTCTTTAGAAGATGTTGTTGAACAAGTAAAATCAATGGGTGCACTTGGAGGCTTTGACAAAATCAAATCAATGATTCCTGGTTTGGGCAATGCAAAAATACCAGAAGGAATGTTAGAAAATCAGCAAGAAAAAATTGCAAAATGGGAACACATTATAAAATCAATGACTACTGAAGAAAAAGAAAATCCAGAAGTTTTTGATGACAAAAAAACCGCTGTCTTAAGAATTAATAGAATTGCAAAAGGGGCAGGAGTAAACAATTCGGAAATTCGTTCTTTGTTAAAACAATACAAAATGCTCAATGACATGATTAAAGGTGGAGCAGACATGGACATGTCTCAAGGAATGTCTCAAAAACAAATGATGAAACTTGCTAAAAAATTTGGGAAGAAAAAGATTCGGAGATTTTGAAAAACTATTATTCTCTTTCTAAGACACAAGTTTTATAAGTAACTATTTGTAACCATATATAACTATTAGTTACTTCAAATGGTTGACCAACCCGTAAAAATAGATGCTGAATTAAAAAAGAGAATAGAAATATTTATTTCTACAGGAGAAAATAGGTTTGATTATCCTTCTGTAAAAAATTTCATCGATAAGGCTGTTTTAAAATTCTTAAAGAAGGTAGAAAATGAATAAAAAAATATCTTTAATAATCATTGGAATTTTAATTGGTTTAATAACTATAAATTTAATTTCTTCTTCTCTAGAAGTAGTTCTCTCAGACCAAGCAACAGATGTTAAAGATAAAACTTCTGGAGAGCAAATACTTTTTGCAAATTTAGTAATTACAATATATGATGCAGTTACAGGAGGCAATCTTATCCATGATGAAACATTTGCAGGGGCAATAGTCAATGGTTCTTGGAGCGTGATGATTGGAGAAAATCTTACAAATACTTTATCCCTGGAATACGGAAAAGTTTATTATAGAGATTACACCATCAATGGATCTGATATTGATTTTACAGATTATGAAGGAAACACACTAGAAAGAAGATTGTTCTATTCTCCTCTAGGGGATATTGCAGAAGAAGACATTAATCAAACAACAAACATAACAACAACAGGTTGGTTTAAAGGTTTATTTAATTGGATTATTGGGACTGGTCCTGATTACTTTAGTTTTAATGGAACTCAATTAGACTTTGATGAAACCAAATTAAATTCAACCATAGATAGTTTAATTGAAATTCAAAATACTTCTGTGAATAATTATATTTTAGATAATAATGCTTCTGTAGTTAATCATATAAATCTAAACAATGCTTCAATGGAAAATTATATTGTTGATGTTAACACAACACAATCAACTTGGGTGGATAATTTATTTGTAAGGTTCACAGAAATAGTAAGTCAAGTAGGAAATTGGACATTAGACAAAGTTAATTATTATACTTCAACAGAAGTT
>Ga0208769_1000504_pt1 | contig 18649 bp, 27 predicted proteins | sample AntAceMetag02UKC_FD_184768 | JGI IMG/M metagenome (GOLD analysis project Ga0208769, IMG submission 184768) | Saline lake microbial communities from Ace Lake, Antarctica- Antarctic Ace Lake Metagenome 02UKC (SPAdes) (version 2) | ecosystem: Environmental > Aquatic > Non-marine Saline and Alkaline...
AATATTGTGCAAGAGAAGACTGTGAAAAATTTGATTTCGGTAGGGCAGATACATGTTGCCACAGGGTCGTAGGGATTGATGAAGACGGATACAAACTCAAATCAGAAGCATGGCATCAACCAACACAAACAGTAAAAAGAGATGAAATAATATCAAAAGTCAGGGGTATATTAATATGAATATGAAACAAAAAATCGAAGAATGGCTGGACTCGGCACCAGAAGGGCTTGAAATATTCACACCAGAGATTGAAAGAATAGAAGAGCCATTAATGTCAATGGGAGAAAGGATGCCAATGCTTATCTCAAAAGGATACGAGATGACAATCAGAGCAACGATGCAGAAATACTCGGAGAAATGAGTAAAATGATGCACGAAAGGTTGAGATTATGAGAGGTAGATAATATGATTGATAAACTAAAATTTTTAATAGACAAAACTGAAAATAACCCAAAGTTGAAATCACTATTATTAAAAGTTGCTGCAATGCCCGAAGATAAACAAGATGCAATGCTAAAAGTAATAGAGATAGTAATTAAATCTCGTTAAATGGAAATAAAATGACAAAAGAAGAAATATTAAAGGATATGAGAGAATTGTTAAGCTGGGCTGATTGGCATAGTAGGGTTGATTGTGTATTTGATTTAACAAAGATATTACCAATATTAAACAAATATTCTATCAAGGTAAATCTTGCATTTGAACCAGATGAAGATTGCAATTTAACAAAGGAAGAAGTGGTATTATTAAACGTACTCTCACACTTGTAGGAATTTAGGAGGAATAAAATGATAGAAGGAGCACAAAAGGCAGGAATACCCTGTAATCTTTGCGGTTATATGTTAATTGTAATAGATGATGTAGTTACTTGCCAAAACAAGAAATGCAAAAACCATCTAAAAGCGGTAAGACCAAAGTGAAAAAAAAAGAATTTTACACTTGTCTCTGCAGAAGATGCAAAAAGACTTTTTTATTTAGAACACGTCAAGGGACAATTTGTAAAGATTGCAACAAAAGCAATAACAAAAGAGAGCACATGTATGGGCTATAAAAGTATGATAAAAGTGAAAGAATTAAAAGCAACAAGAAAAATAGAGAATTAAGGAAAGCAATGTGCTGGGGCCACCGATACTTGGATTGCCTCCAGATATCACTTCTACGGTCCCGGCTTATTGCCCTAATCAAAACATTTAAATATCAGACAGCCTAAAGAAACTATATTCTGAGCAGTACAAGGAGGAGACAAATATGTCAAATGAACAAGAAGTAGACGAATCAGATAACTGCGTATTTATAGGAAAGAAGCCAACCATGGCCTATGTGTTCGCTGTTCAGACTCAAGCCCAAACCCATTCAATTATTAAAATTCTGGCAAGAGGAAGAAGTATCAGCCAAGCTGCAGACGTTTCTCAAATAGCTTTAAACCGATTTCTTCAAGGATGGAAAATGGAAACTATAAATCTAACTACTGAAGAAAAACAGACTACGCAAGAGACAAATCACACAGACAGAGTAAGTGTCATTGAAATAATTTTAAAGAAGCAGTAGCCAGTAGAACATTAAAAAAATAGGAGGACAAGATGCCGACAATTTCAGAAATACAGTCATATTTGGTAAAAACTCAGAAGAGCGAAGAAGACCCAATCACAGATAAATCTAAAGCCAGAGTTACCAGGCAAATGGCAGAATCAGTTAAAAAAATCAATCCTCTTTCTAAAGGCAGATGTAATATCTGCAGCACAGAAGCAGAACGACTTGTACCAGTTACAATGGAAGTCTGCATTGCATGTGCTAATAAATTCATTAAACGAGGTTCAGGGCTCAAAGTAATTAAAAAGGAATTCAAAGACACACACTGTGACAATTGCCTTGTTCGAACCTTTACAATTTTCTTAGTTAATCCATTAATGTGTCACAAATGTTCAAGAACAATTGCCAGAACGCACAAGTATGGAACTAAAGAAATGAACAATGAGATTAAAAAAGAAGATCAGGAGAAGGCAAAATGGAAACAATAAATGTAAAGATAACCGAAATCATACCAAACATTAAGAACCCAAGAAAAATCACTCAGCATGAATTAAAGAAATTAATGAGAAGTATTCAAGAGTTCGGATTTGTTGAGCCAGTAATATTAAACAAGAACAAGGACCGATACAATATTGTAATAGGTGGCCATCAAAGGATTCAAGCAGCAAAGAAACTGGGATATAAAGAAGTACCATGTGTTTATGTAGACTTACCAGAATCAGACGAACATCTTCTTAATGTAGCATTAAACGAAATATCAGGAGATTGGGATGACCAGAAACTATTCGATTTATTGAAAGACTTGCAAGAGAAGGGAGCAGACCTAACACTGACAGGGTTCGATGAACCAATCATAGATGAGATAATGGCATCAAACTTGGAAAGAGAAAAAGAGGGATTAATCGATGTCGCACCAGTACCACCAGAGAAACCAAAATCCAAATACGGAGAAATCTACGTAATGGGAGATCATAGATTAATGTGTGGAGATTCAACGAAGGAAGCAGACATGGCAAAACTAATGAAAGGCAAAGTAGCAGACATGAGTTGGACAGACCCACCATACGGAGTAAGCTACAAAGGGACCAACAACCCAAATTGGAAAGATTGGGGAGTCATGAACAATGATGAACTCAGAGGAAACGACTTGTACGTATTTTTAAAAGGAATCTATGAGAATGTATTCAAATTTACAAAAGAAGGTGGAGCATTATATTCATGTTACGCCAGCATCAATCACAGAATCTTCGAACAAACACTAAACGAAGCAGGCTGGATAGTAAAGCAACTATTAATATGGGAAAAAGGTCACGTACTTGGGCATTCTGACTACCACTGGTGCCATGAACCAATATTATATTGCAAAAGGGGAGAGCAAAATACCACATGGTACGGAGATAGGACCCAGAAAACATACATACTCAATTCTACAATCGAGCAATTGGAAGATTTAACAAAGGACAAACTGGTAGAAATCATAAGCAACATCAGGAAAGACTCAGATATTATTCATTTACGAAAGGATCCTTCAAACCAATACTTGCACTCAACCCAGAAACCAGTAGAACTCAGCAAGATCATGATAAAGAACAGCTCAAGACCAACCGAACTGATACTGGAACCATGCTGTGGCAGTGGAAGCACACTCATGGCATGCGAGACATCATCCAGAAAATGCTACGCAATGGAACTGGACCCCAAATATTGTGATGTGATCCTAACCAGATGGGCAGGCTTCACAGGCAAAGAACCAATAAGAGAGTCCGATGGCAAGAAATGGGGAGAAATCAAGAAAGAATGAAATTTTTAAGTACATTCTCAGGAGTTGGTGGATTTGAGAAAGGCATAACAGATTCAATACCAGGAGCAGAATGTATCGGAGTATCAGAAATCGACAAGTATGCAAGTCAAGTATTAAAATATCATTACCCGGAGGTAAAAAATTATGGAGACATTAGACAAATTAAACCAGAAGACCTGCCAGACTTTGAAATCTTGTGTGGAGGATTTCCTTGCCAAAGTTTCTCAATTGCTGGCCAGAGACTGGGGTTTGATGATACAAGGGGAACGCTTTTTATGAAATTGCGCGTATTGCTAAAATTAAAAGACCTTCAATTCTATTCCTTGAGAACGTCAAGGGGTTACTCAATCACGAAAAAGGGCGTACATTCAAGACAATTATTGCAACCCTTGATGAGTTGGGGTATGATGCAGAATGGGAACTGCTCAACAGCAAATATTTTAGTGTACCCCAGAATCGGGAACGTGTGTTCATTATCGGACATCTTAGAGGCAAAAGTTGGACCCCAATATTTCCTATCTGCGACACAAACAAAGAAGATACTCGAACAATCGGGAAAGAAGTATCCTACTCAATCGACGCAAACTATGCCAAAGGATCAGGTGGAAGCAAAAACAGAGGCAGAAGACAAATAATCCATGGAACACTCACAACAGGACTTGGTAGGCAAGGAAGCAGCAGTGAATACATAGACTCAGTAGGAAAGATACGACAAGAACTCAAAGAGATCACACCAAAAGGAACCAGTCAATGGGACAGAATATATGATTCAAAAGGAGTTTCAAGTTGTTTAACAAGAACAGGAAGTGAAAAAGGATTATATGCAGTAGCTGTACTAACTCCAGACAGAGCAGAGAAGCGTCAAAACGGTAGAAGGATGAAAGAAGAAGGCGAAGATATGTTCACACTCACAGCTCAAGACAAACATGGAGTAATTGTACATAGCCTACAAGAAAGAAGTGCAGACAGACCAAGCTTAAAGAAGAACCCCAAAGCAGGAGGTTCGGGTCACATTCAAAAGGTAGATGAGACATACTGCCTTGACACAGGAGCAACTCAAGCAGTGCAAGAAGAAGAAAGGATTCGTAGATTGACACCAAGAGAATGTGAAAGACTCCAGGGCTTCCCAGATGATTGGACCACAACAGGCACAGATGAACATGGAGCAACAGTTGCCATATCAGACAGCCAAAGGTACAAAATGATGGGAAACGCAGTAACAGTAAACGTAATCAGATACATAGCAAGTAAACTAAAAGAGGGAATCCAATGAAAAGCAAATGTGTAGTATGTAGAAAAATAATAGAACATAAAAATCACAAAGATGGAATATTCATAATGGGAAAGAGATCCTGCTCAAAGTGCGTGAACGGAGTAGATTCAATAGAGATCCTAAAAGCAAGAGGTGTAATATGATACATGCAGCAAAGGAAAGCGCAGTAGAAGAATTCAGGACCAAGAACGAAATATCAGACAACAGAGTAACTAAGAACACAATCAAATTAATAACCGAAGCGATTAAATTCGGATTCGAGAAAGGATACAAGTACGGAATGGACATGAAGTGTGGATAGAAGATGTCCAAGAAACAACAAATAGAAGAATCACAGCTATGCAATGGAATAACGGATGAGTAACTATTGTACCATCTGCCATGGTTGAGAGCTGAAATGGACAAAGACAAACAAGAAAACAAGGAGACAAAAAAATGGAAGACATAAAAGTAAACCTAACGCATGATGAAGTATCTGCGTATTTTAAAGACACAATGGAAGCAAGTACACCAGACAAGTGTTGGTACTTTTCAGTATCATTCAGTGCAAACCAGATGGAAGAAATAAAGGATGAATGCGAAACCAAGATGGATACAAGAGAATTCAAGAACGCCAAAGCATGTCATGTGTTTATTGAATCAAAAATATATACAAAAATGAAAATAACACCAAGCAAGATAGTAAACTTCGATCCATCCAGCCTGATTCTGATACCAAAGGTAATCATAGCATTCAGGAAAGAAATCAGCAGATTAATGGGAATCGACAAATATAAACCAGTCCAACAAATCCTACCAGGGACCAAGGAGTAAGAAAATGTCAGAAGAACAAGGAAAACAAGAAGTAGTCTGCTACCATCACAATGATGCAGATGGAAGAATGGCAGCAACAGTTGTACACAGTATATATCCAGAAGCAAAGTTCATATCAGTGAACTACAAATCAGAAGCAAAACAAGAAGACTACAAGAACAAGCTGACAATAATAGTAGATTTTTCATTCCCAAAGGAAACGATGGAAAGGATATTGGAAGGGTCGCAACTCTTGTGCTGGATAGATCATCACGAAACAGCAAAGAAGAATATGCCAGAATTGTGGAACTCAAATGACATAGATGGATTAAGAGAAATCGGCAAATGTGGAGCCATGCTAACATGGGAATGGTTCTGCCCAACTGAAATAATACCCATAGCAATCGAATTGGTTAATGACTACGACCTATGGTTGCATAAAGATCCAAGAACAAAGTATCTGGCAGAAAGGTTAAATTTATTCAGACATCCATTCCGACCAAAAGAATGGGAAAATTTGATTCTTCTTTCTGATGAAACAATTCTTTATTTTCTTGAAGAAGGAATCTTACTGTACGAAGCCAAAGTCCAAAGATGCGAAAATGCAATAAGAAGAGGCACAGAAGAATTATTCAACACCAACATACCAGGACAAAAGCCAATCAAGACAATATATGCACAAGTGTATCCAGAAGACTTCAGCGAAACAGGAGCAAGAATACTTGACAAAGGATACGATATCTCAGTAACATACTGCAGAGTACATGGAAGTACAATGGTAGGACTCAGAAGCAAAACAATAGACGTATCAAAGATAGCAGAAACATATCAAGGTGGTGGCCACGATCATGCAGCAGGATTCCATGTAGACGATATCAATCTAACAAAAGCAGGGGAAGAACCAAATGCAGGTAATAAAGATGAATAAAATGAAATTAAGTTCGGATAGACAATATATTAAAAATAAAATCTGTAAGTATGTTGATTTATTTTTTGATGATTTATCGTCTTTAAATGATAAGGTTTTAGAACAACATAACATAATAAAAAATATTGAGTTTGAAAAAACAAAATTAGCCAGAGCTTATGCGATAAAATTAGGTATAGTAATTACTCGTAAGAAGTTTAAAAAACTTATCGCTAACCAGAGGATTGATGACTAATGGGAACTATAAAAGCAATAACAAACATTAGGATTTATGGATTAGATTTCTATTATGATGATGTTCATAAAAAAGTAGGATTTCCAACTTTTTATAATGAAAAAACTCATTCATTAGATTATAGAGTTGGTCATCAACAATGGATAGATGAATCAGAAGCTAAAGCAATTGTGCTGAGAATAATAGAATTAAGACCTCTCACAAACCAAGAGGTGCATGAAGAATGAAAAATGAAGAAATACTTGTATTCAATCAACCAGAACTTTCGAAAGAGTGGCAATGTAATTTATTCGGAAGTGATGGGGCATTTTGTTATACACCAGAAGTGGGTAAAGTCCCTAATTTTGTAATTAGATGGTTTATGAATGTGTGTTTGGGTTGTAAATGGGTACGTACTGAACAAGAGGTAAATGATGAAACTAACACCAGAAAATAGGGAAGTCTATGCCAAAAAGCACTACAAAAGACCATATGCAGACCTTTGCAGTGACAGAAAGAAAATAGTAGACAACCTAATTCAACAAGCAGAATCATAGAAACATTTATACACTTAAAACTCCAGAAAGGAACATAAGTATGATAAATCGACACAGACCACACAGGATTCGAAGGAAGAATAAAACATTTGAAGACGAAGTTGAAGACGAATCGGAAGATTCAATCGAAGAAGAAGAATAGTATAAGTCCTAAAAAGTCCGGAGCAAAGACAAAAACCGAGGTAAGAATGGTATTGAACATACAACTAAAAGAAGTGCCAGTATCAGTAAATCATATATGGAAACACAGCAATCGTGGTGGATTTGTAAGAACATATCTAACTGCAGCAGGTAGAGAATTTAAAGACAGACTTGCACAACAAGTGCCGAAAGACTTCGTGCCATTGGATGAGCCACTCAGAGTGATTCTTATTCTAACCTTCCCAGATAAGCGAAAAAGGGACATCGACAACTATTGCAAAGGGATCCTTGATGCACTAAAAGGCAGAGCATATACAGACGATTCTATTATTCAAGAAATGTTCGTAAAGAAACGATACGAAAAGAATAAGCCCAATATTGAAATCATTGTAGAAACAATGGAAGGCGATTAAAACGGACCCTGATATACACTTAAATAACGTGATAGATGAATGCAAAAAACTACAAGAACAAAGAGGAATCGATAAACAAGAACTTTTAAATGTTTACCAAGCAGCACAAAAGCAGTACGAAGATGAAATCCAAATAACTTTAATACCAGCAGACTATCGAGACATGTACTATAAACGTGCCAGAGAGATAGGATTGAGCGCAATGAGAGATTATGCCTGGTTTGAAGGGACTCCAAAGTACATAGAATGAAAATCAAAATATTTATAGAGCCAATACCAGCAGAAGAACTACACCCCAAATTCTGTAGGTGTGAAGCTTGTGAAGCAAGAAGAGAGGCAACAGGACAATGAATGAAGAAGCAAGACAAGAAAGAAGGGCACTGGCATATCACATGGCTCGAAAAGGATTCGGATCATTGTATATCGCCAAACAATTGGGAATATCAGACAGACAAGTAAGAAAAGACATTGTGATTATAAGAGCTCAAAACGGAAAGAGTCTTAAAAAAGATGATTACCTCAAAAGGATAGGAGATTACAACTATAACCAGAATGAACGAGTTAAGAAACTTTGGGGGATTGCTTTAGATAAAGATGAAAAGAAAAGTAACATATTGAAAGCACTATCAGACTTAAGGTCAGAAGACGACCAATCCATCAAGAAGGACCAAATCGTGGGATTACTACCCAAGGAACAAAGTCCATTAACAATCGAAAGCAACACAAACGATGATGGAATCAGCAACATCCAGATAAATATCATCCAACAACAGGAAGAGCAAATACAAGAAAAAGTACAAGTAATTGAACAAAAGCCCGAAATAATGAACAAAAAGCCAAAGAAATGAAATAGCAGCACTTGAAATGAAATGACAGTCAACTGGACCCAATCAGCAAAGCAGGCAATAGCATACAACGTGCTTCAAGATAAAATACACACTGAGATATTCTACGGTGGCGGTGCAGGTGGAGGCAAAACATACCTTGGTTGTGCATGGCTTTTATTATCATGCATGAAATACCAAGGAAGCAGATGGCTCATGGGAAGGGCTGTACTGAAGAACTTAAAACAAACAACACTTCTAACATTCTTCGATATATGTAAAGATTGGGGACTAAGACCTAAAAGAGACTACAACTACAATGAGAATGCAGGAAGCATCAAGTTCTCAAATGGAAGTGAAATCTATCTGAAGGACTTGGCATATTATCCAGCAGACCCAGAATATGATAGTTTAGGATCAACAGAATATACCGGAGCATTCATAGATGAAGCATCCCAAATCAAGAGCAAAGCCAAGAACATAGTCATGTCCAGGCTAAGATATAAGCTGGACCAATTCGGACTGGTACCTAAAACACTGATAGCAAGTAACCCAAGTAAGAACTTTCTATACAAAGAATTCTACAGACCATGGAAAGATGGCACTATAGAGCCATATCGAACCTTTATCCCCAGCTTGGTAGGAGACAACCCATTCATAAGTAAGCACTATGTTGACAACTTACACAAGCTTGACCCCATCAGTAAGCAGAGACTTTTATATGGAAACTTTGATTATGATGATGATCCAGCCAAATTATACGATTATGATGACATTCTGGACTTATTCACAAACACCCCAGAAGATAGGGAAGGTAAGTATCTGATATGTGACGTAGCCCGAAAAGGGAAGGACCTCACAACAGTTGGATATTGGGAAGGGATGCTACTAAGAGGAATATGGGCATACCAATTCAAGAACCAAAAAACAAAATTCAGTGGAGTTAAAACAATCAACGAATACCCAATCACTGCAACAGTTAAGATATTGAGACAATGGCAAGAGAAACTACACGTAAGGATGAGCCATACTTTAATCGATGAAGATGGAGTAGGTGGTGGAGTGGTTGACGGACTACCAGGAAGCAGAGGATTCATCAACAATAGTACAGCAATACAGACAGGAGCAGCAAAAGCAAACTATGAGAACTTGAAAAGCCAGTGCCACTTTTTACTTGCAGATTACACCAAGGCAGGAAGAATCGGTATACGAACATCAAACGTGCAATTTCAAGAAGCAATAATTGAAGAGCTCGAACAAATCAAACAAAAGAACATAGATAAAGATGGAAGACTGGGAATTGTCAGCAAAGACATGATCAAGGAAAACATTGGAAGAAGCCCAGACTTTTCAGACATGCTGATGATGCGGATGCTATACGAACTGGCACCAAGAAGAGTAAACATATTGAGGGACCCTGACAACTTGATGGGCCTGCAATAAGCAAAAGACAACATTTAAATATTAATCAAACTAATGTAAGACAGGAGGCGCCACTATGAGAATACCATTCACTAACTTAAATCTAAATTTAAAGAAGGCAAATAACAATAAAATAGAAGTAGATAAATCTGTGTTCGAAGAATTTATCAGCACAGATGCCAGGTTCAATGGGAAAAGACCGAAACTCAATCCCCAAGAATCTCTGGGAGATGATCAAGTTCTAATCCCATATACTCCATTGCCAATGGATATCATCTACGATGCAGCACGATACAGTGACGTATTAAGAACAATCCACCAGAATATAAGAAAGGAAATATTCAGGAAAGGATACGAAATCAAAGAAGTATTCGCAAGCAAATGTGAAGACTGCCTTAAGGAGTTCGACCAACCAGTGGACGAATGTGACGAATGTGGTAGCACCAATATCAAAGAGCCAGACGTTAATCAAAAGAAACTCTTAGTAGAATTCTGTAAAGAAGTAAACGATAACGGTCAAGACTTAATCCAAGTATCAGAAGGAATCAATGACGACCTTGAAACAATCGACAACGCATACATGCTCATGATTAAAGATTATTACTGGGACAAAGATGGAAACAAAGTAGGCGAAGTTCCAGTAGAACTAATCCGATGCGACCCCCGATTTATGTACATCATGGCAGACAAGATGGGTAGACCTGCAAAGAACCAATCAGGCGATGACCTAAAAGTCTGCTTTGAACACAGAGATATCTTATTAACAAACAAGGAAGACAAATGTCCGAAATGTGGTAAACAAGTATTCCCAGCAAACTACAGAACCCAGAACCCAGACGATTCATATATGTATTATAACAAGAACGAAGTCACGCTTAAAGCAAAATACAACCCAAGCTTAACATACGGATTCTCAGTCATTTATTCAATATGGATGAAAGTAGTAACTCTCATGAATATGGACTTGTACATGAAAACATACTACACCAAACAAAGACCACCAAGAGGACTTTTATTCGTAAACACACCAAACATGGACAGCCTCACTAAAGCATGGAACTGGATGCTTGACGAATTCAAAAAGAACCCACACCAAATCCCACCGATCGCAATCGAACAGACTGCAGGAAGTAAAGGGAACCTTGTCAATTTTGTAGACATGATGAAAGGATTGGATGAGATGCAGTACATAGAATGCAGGAACGAAATGCGAAGACAAATCGGAGCAGTGTACGGAGTAATGCCAATCTTCCAGGGAGATATATCAACAAGTGGTGGACTTAACAATGAAGGACTTCAAATCACAGTAACCAATAGAGCGATCATAGATGGCCAAGGAGTATACAATGATGGCTTCTATCCATGGATATGCAAACAGCTCGAAGTAACAGATTATAAAATATGGCTACCACCAAATGAAGAAGAAGACTTGGTACATAACGAAGAACTATTCGCCAAGAAAATCGATAACGCAAAAAAGATGCAAGAGATGGGATTCGATGTATTACTGAATGAAGAAGGAGACTTTGAGTTCGACCCATTAGATGAACCAGTAGAAGCACCAGACCCAATGGGTGGAATGGGAGGATTACCAGGACAACAACCAGAGGATCCAACTGCAGAAGACCCAAACCAAGATGAACCAAGAGCCGATGGAGAACCAGACACAGCATCAGCAGCACAAAACAATGACTTAGGTGGAGAACCACCAGTTGCAAGTATGACCAAGGCAATTAAAAAAGGCAAAGTATCTGTAAGGAAACCACTAAAGAAGGGCAAAGTCTATCTCGCACCAGGTCAACAAGCACCAGAAGGAACAAATGTCCAACAAGGACCAAAGGGTGGCAAGTATTATGAAGAAGAAGCAGGTGGACAAGCACAACAACAAACACCATCAGGCAACACATCTTCGGAATCAAATGAAAAACACAGTGCAGCAATACATGAGTATGGACAAGGAATGTTCAACTCAAAAGTAGGAGGATACGTAGTCATAAATAGTTTTTTGAGAACTGGTAACATTCCAAAATATGCTCAAGACAGCACAAGCAACGAAAAAGTTCAGAGTATAGCAAATGACCTATCATCAGCAATTCAAGATTCTAAATTAGAACAAGACATGACACTATTCAGAGGAATGTTAAATACCTATAAGGATGCAAAAGTGGGGGATATTTTGGAAGACAAGGCATTTATTAGCACAACATCAGATAAGAAGACGGCTGGCAAATTTAATGAAATTCTCAATAGAGGGGACGTGTCTGTGATTCTTGAGATTAAAGCCAAACAAGGAGACCCAGTTCTAAAGAATCCAGATCCACAAGAAAAAGAATTTTTATTCGATAAGGATACGAAATTTTATGTGGACAAGGTAACAAACAGAGGTGGAGTAAAACACATCTTTATAACGGCACAAGAATAAAATGATAAAAAAACTAATCCTCAAAGATATCGAGCCAATGAGGGAAGGTGCGTTTTTATCTACACCAGAAATTAATGGCAGAATTGAAAAGATTATTGTGAAATATGCAGAACCATCAGCAGAAGAAGCAACACTTGAGATAGAGACAGAATACAAAGAGAACCTTGTATCAATCACAGGCAGTAAAGATGGAATCTGGTACCCAAGGAACTGGAACGTATCAACCCAAATGTACCAGGGCATAACCGTAGCAAGTGAAGGCCAGAACACAATGAACACCGAAAGGTGGGCAATTGAAGGATCGCTTAATATCAATTACATATCCAGTCAAATGACAGATGTCATAACAGAACTAATCATCATATATGAAGATGGAATCCCAGCGCTAATCACCGAGGCGCCAGAAATCGAAGACGAAATAGAAGAGATTCAGGAAGAATTCGAAAAGAACATAAAGAAAGAAGCTGGAATGGTTTCCACTGGAACTGTAGGGGTCAATAACCCAATGCACAGTCCAAAAAAGAAACGAAGAGAATACTACCTCAAAGGTATGTACGACATAGTCAAATCAGAAATGGATCCAAACTTCAAGAAAGACGTTGGAAATAAACCAATCGATGCAAAAAGTCTAAGAGAATTTATAGAACAGGCAATGTTTAATAGAAATTTCAAAGGAATGAACAAAAGCATCAGTGAACAAATCAAAGACTACATTCTAAGAGCAACCGTAAAGAAATATGGCAACCAAAGAATAACAGGATACATTGAACGGAAAGCCAAGAAGGAAGCATACACAGGACAATTTAATAACATAATGAGGACTGAGAATCAAGCTATGAAGAACAAAGTCCGAGAATGGGCCTATGACCAAACAGACCCAGAAAAGGATAAAATCTACAAATGGATAGGACCAAAGGATCATAGAACAACACCAATCTGTGAAAGAATAACAAAACGAGCACAGAAAGGAGTTACCATGGACCAACTCAAAGTAGTAATCCAGCAAGAAGTAGACAGAGCCAAAGCAAATGATGAACTACCACAGAACTTCGAAGCGAGAGACTGGACACCACACTTCAGATGCAGACACACATTTGTGAGGATGATGTAAATGCCACGAATGCCATATCCCATCGATGGGAATGTATATGACTCAAACGGAGACGCATACGCAGGCGCCCAAGTCATAATTTATAATTTAACACTAAATGATTCTATCAAGACCACAACAAATTCAAGTGGTTATTATTTCTTAGATCGTGCCAATGCAACCAAAGAATGGTCAAACAATGAAGTTATTGTTATAAGAGCGTTTGTGGATGGAAAGTATATCAGACTAAAAGAAGAACGAACAACCATGACAGGCAGTGCAATAGAGCAAGATTTAACAATGAACCTTCAAGCTCCAGACCAAGAACTAACAATACCAATCCCTCAGATTGAATTAAAAGAGCACGATGCAATAGCAAAAGCAAAAAGAGTTATAAATGTTGATGAAGATGGAAATGATTATAATGAAGATAACCCAATACCTGTATCTTCGGTTACTCATATAGCAACAGACATTGAAGGAAAAGGTTTATTGACATTAGGTACCACTGCGGTTGAAGTTGATTTTTCTGGAATAACTGAAACTATAAGCATCCAATCTGCTACAACTAATACTGGTTTAATCTATATAGGAAAATCTGACGTTACTAATTTAGGAGCAAACGCTATACATGTACTTGATGTAGGTGCAACATTTATAATAGATTACAAAGATACAACTAACGCCATATATGTAGTTTCAGATACAGTAGATCAGAAATATATAGCAGGTGCAGCTAAGTGATAAGAGTTACAACAGGAATAACTAAAAGCGTACTTGAAGCAACATATCTCAGACTTGACGGTTCTAATTCTCCAATGACTGGCGATTTAAATATGGGTACTAATGCAATTACAAATGTAACTAATTTAACATTAAATGGAACTATAGATTTAGGAACAAATACAATTACTGACGGTTCAATGTCTGGTAACTGGGATTTTGGTTCTGGGAATTTAACAACAACAGGAACTCTCGGAGCTGGTGAAACAACAATCACCTTAGCAAATACGAATATGACCGTTAAGGAGTATGGTTTCTTTGGTGGTGGATTTAATATGCCAGAGATTAAAGGAAGTACGGGAGCCGTTTCTTTATATGGATTAAATTATTTAAGAGGAAAAACAGGAACAGTAGACCCTGGATACGTATTTTATGATGAAGATAGCGATGGAGGAGGAACTGTGGCTACTTGTGTTATGCAATATAGTGGAAATGATGATACTTTGAATTTCCATAGTATGGACACTATTGCTATTGACGGGAATTTAACAACAACAGGAACAGTAACTTGGAACGGAGGAAGTAGTACAGCAACCAACTCACATATATCAGATAACACCCAAGCCCACTCAGATTATATGCTTAACACAGGAGATACTTCTACAGGGGATTATGATTTTGGAAGTGGAGATTTAACAACAACAGGCGAAGGAAAATTTGCAAAAGTAAATGTAGGTCTTGGATTAACTAACCCTGCAGGAGAAATGAGAGTTAGGTCACAAGTTGGAAGTGGGCCAAGCACTCAAGGTGGAAGTTTAATTATGGAATCGCCAGGGCCAACAGGTCAAACAAAAGTAGGATATATCTGGCTTGGTTTTGATAGCAAATACAATTTCACAGATGTACCTCCAAGTTTAGGTGCTTCGGCTTCAACAGGACAATTTATTATTGATACAACAGATGGTTCTTTTAGTGGAGCAGATAAATTATTTCAAATAGATGCAAACGGTAATTATTCTTCTGAACAAGCACCTGGTGGGTCGGGAGGTAATGACGGAGTAGATTTTTCTTTTGCTGGTAATCAAGGCGGTGGCAATGGTGCAGGCGGTGGTGGAGCAGTAACTGCTTATGATGGAGGAGATTTCACTTGGGCAGGTGGAGCAGGTGGAAGTGGTAATCCTCCACTTGTTGATGTTAATGGTGGAGATGGTGGTAATGCTATTATTAATGGAGGAGCAAAGGGACTTAAATTTGCTGGAGGAGTTGATGGTGTTGACGGATTTGTATTAATTGGTTCGGCAGATACTCAATCAACTTTATTTGGATATGGTTCTCCTTTGAGTATTGATTCTGATGGAGATTTAACAACAACAGGAACAGGAACTTTTGGAAGTTTACTTGTTGATAAAATATATATTAATGATGATGATATTTATACAGCTAACGCAGCAGCAAACTTAGATGCAGATGATATTAATATCACTACAGGTAATGGTGGAGAAAGTAGTCCTGGCGGTAGTGCTTATGATGGTGGAGATGTTAATATTACATCAGGTAACGGTGGAACAGTAGGTCCAGGTCTTGCAGGTAACATTAATTTATTAACAGGAACAGGTGATACTTGCGGTGCTATTACTATAAAAACAGGTGCTGGTGGAGCTACTGCTGGTAACATAACTATACAATCACAAAATTCTGCAACAAACGATTTAGGAGAAGTCCATATTAAAGGAACAGTTTATGGGGGTGATGCAGGTGTATTATATTTACAAGAAGATGGTGGGGGAACAGTCATTGGTGATAATGGAGCACACGCAGGAATAAAAGTATATGTTCAAGGTGATACTGGTGGAGTTGTTGATAGTCCTTCAGTATGTCAATTTATAGCAAGCACAGCACGTGGAGGTGGCGCATCTGCTGATGGTGGAGATACAATATTTGAAGCTACAGGTGGAGGAATTGCAACAGAAGGTAATTATGATGGTGGTGATGGAGGAGATATAATCTTTAATCCAGGTATTGCTGGTATTCCTTTTGGTACTGGTTCTGCGGGAAGTATTGGTAATATTTTACTTAATGGACAAGTAATTGGTTCAACTAATATATCAGTAGGAACATCATCTCCTTCCGCAGGATTTAGAGGAACAGGAGATATTTATGCAACAAGTGGAATTAAAGCTATGGAAGGTTTATATTCAGAAGCAGTTGCTTTTGGTGCAGGATTAGAGGTAGGGGATAATGCTTTAGTAACTACTTATACAAATGCATCGAATGGCGATGCCTCATTAGTAGCATCTACACAAACACTTACAGATTCTCATGCAAGTTTTACTTCTGCTTATATAGGACAGTTTATTAAAATTATCAGTTCAACTCCAAGTTTTACAGGTGCAACAGGAGAGATAGTAGCAGTACCAAGTGGGACAACTATTGTAATAAGTTTCGCTACAGCAGGTGGAACTGCAGTTTCTGACTCATCAGCTATGAGTTTTATTATCTATCCTCAACCTAATTTCTTTGTTGGTGATAATGGAGATATTCATGCTAGTGTGGGAGAAAATCAAGATGCGTCATTTAAAATAAACTCACCTTATGGCGCTAATGACCATTCAATACATGCAGTTGTAACAGCAGGAATTAATGGACATTGTGGATTTGATATGGATATAGACGCACATACTTATGGTGGCGTATCAGGATATTGTCTTAATTATGATGCTACAGCTTATGTAGCTGGAATAACTGGACAAGGCATTAATATGATTATTAATAATTCAGGTGCAACTGGTGGAGATTTACATGGAATAGATGTAGCTGTAACTGATACGGCAAATACTGATATGGAAACAGTAGCAGTGGGTTCAGGACCAGGTGTAGATGTAATTCATCAACATTTAGGTACAGCAGCAGCAATAGTTTCAGCGTTTACTTACGATTTAAGTACAACAACATATACAGATGTTACTACAGCTTTTGGTTCAACAGGAACAAATGTTCAGATGTTTACTGGAGATAATGATGAAGTTTTAATAGGTTCATTAACAAAATTTGACCAAGTTAATGTAATATTATCTGTAAATTCAAGTACAACAATAGCTCCAACATTTGAATATGTGATAGAAGATGATAGTTGGACAACATTCACACCATCAGATGATACTGCAGGATTACAGAATAGTGGAACTATGAGGTTTGATAGTGATAATTTAACTTCTTGGGCTATGAAAACAGTAAACGAAGTAACAGGTGGCGCAGTTGCAGGAAGTACAGATTATTATTGGATTAAAATAACAAGAACAAGAAATAATGTTGCTACACCTCCAACTGAAAGTACAATAAAAGTTACAACTACAGGTACGTTCCATACTTGGGATAAAGAGGGTAGATTAGGTATTAAAACATTTAATCAAGCAGCAGAACCAACAACAACAGATTTACCAGCTGATTTGTTTTGTTTCTGGACTGATACAGATGATAGTAAATTATATATTTGTTACAATCATGGTGGAACAATTAAGACCACTGAAATGACATAAACGAGGCAAGAAAAATGAAAAGACTAAACATGAATCTAGAATTGAACAAAGAAGTATCAGAACAATTAGCAAAAGAAAAAGAAATACATAAAGACGCAATAACAGAACCAGTAGAACTTGCAAAAATATGGATAAAGAAAGCTATCCAAAACGCATGTGTTAAACCAAAACTTGGACAGAATGGACTACAACCTACAGTGAATCCTTCAATGGAAGAGCATGGTAAGTTCGTCAAGGTAAGTAACTGTTTAATGAGTGCAAAAGATGGTATAGCTGTAATTGAAGATGATACTTTTAAATGGCTAAAATCAAAATATGAAGAAGCACAATTGCCAATGCAATCAGGTATTTCAGATATACTTATTGCAATACGAAACAAAATAAATGAAGCAGAAGTAGATAAAAAATAATAAATGAAACAATTTATCGAACTTGAAAGAGACTTGAAGTCAAATGAGGAGTTTAGAGAACTCGCAATGGACATAGCTCAAACTATATTCACGAAGAGTCAAGAGAACCTTATTGAACCAATGCCATGGGGAGACAAAAACAATCCCCAGAAACGACATCCAAAACCAACAAAAATAACCGATCAGAGTTTAATTCTATTAAGTGGAGTCCCACCTTACTGGGAAAGTGGAACAGTTCTGGCTATACGATATGACGCAATACATTCTTCATGGGTAGAATACGGAACACCACCACACGCAGTAAGCGAAAAAGGCGTACAATCAATCCAGCAATGGGTAAAAAGAAAACTTGGCAAACGAGGAGAAAAAGAATCTCGGAGATTTGCAGACAGGATAGCATGGAAAATCAGAAAATACGGAATGGACCCTCATCCCTTTGTAAGACCGGCAGTAGATGCAACAGCACAGCAATTCAAGATGGTCAAAATCACAATGGAATAACCAAATATTTAAATATTAGATTACATGGGATAAGAAAGGAGGCAAACAATATGATGAAGGGAGATGGAAATG
>Ga0208769_1000506_pt1 | contig 18543 bp, 25 predicted proteins | sample AntAceMetag02UKC_FD_184768 | JGI IMG/M metagenome (GOLD analysis project Ga0208769, IMG submission 184768) | Saline lake microbial communities from Ace Lake, Antarctica- Antarctic Ace Lake Metagenome 02UKC (SPAdes) (version 2) | ecosystem: Environmental > Aquatic > Non-marine Saline and Alkaline...
ATTCTAGTAGTCCATTCAAATAGTTTCACCCCCCTTATTGAACTTATAATATTACTTAATTAGTTTTATTCGGCCTAATTGACTTACTAATTCGTCAAATGATAGATATGCTTGATATATCTCTACATCTTTCTCATCCCAAGTCTCTACGACTTCGAGAAGTAATTTGTAGGCAATTTCTACTTTTTCTGCATTACTTAGCATTTTTTGTGTAAACTAATAATCTTATCTTTTTTGTAGTACCCTTCAGATATTATTTTGGCTATACAGAGGGGAAATAATAACTGTAGTTTTTTGGTGTATTCTTCTCGCTTTACCTTCGGTGTCTTCATTTATATCTATAAACTAATAATTTTGTAGGCATTTAATATCATCTGATTGGTAGTAACATTGACATTTCCTTAAGTATTCAGCGTTTTTGCTTATCAGAGCCGACTCACATAACATAATATCCTGGCTTTCTATTCGTTTATCAAAACCTTTAACAAATGCGATACTAATAATTATAAGCAGAGATACAACAGCGATGTTACTAATTACCTCATGAGCCTTATGATTCGTGCCTAATTCGCTATGTCTATATCTACTATATGTATAGTGAGAGGGTAATTTATTAGTAGGGAAAGATATGTTATCTTTTATATTTATAGGTAGATTAGGTATAAATTGCATTATATTGTCCTTATGTTTTGTATAATTAGTGGTATTTATTTATATGTTTACTTCTTTTTCTTGTGTTACTGATTATGTTAATTATTACTGTTTGTGCCTGATGTTTTAATTATATTATCCTATAATTAAAAACTGCATTTTCTATAATTAAGGCTAAATCATTATGTTTTTACAGGGGTAAAGTATGATTACTACTTTATCCTATAATTATCTGATAGTAATTGTAGTCCTTTGATACTAATTATTATATTGTGTATCTATGGACTGATTAGATAAGTAGTCCTGCCACTACTTATCTATCAAGCCATTATATATTCGCTAATTGGCCCTTAAGTTGACTTTTTTCTGCATTTGATGCATTTTTGTCAAAAAAATTCACATATACTTCAAACTTGAAGTTTTTGCGAGCAAAGTATCTTTTTGCACTTGCTTTTTTCTTTAATTCTTTAGCTTCTAATACAGCTAATCTTTTTTTGTTTTCTTCAGACATTTATTATTCACCCCCTATAATATAAATTTATAATCATGTATATATGTTTATGTGTTTGTTTTTCTACTTATAATATAATATCAAATGGTGAGATATGTTGTCAACAAGCACATCTATATAAAACGCTGTCAAGTACATATACAAAAAAATTAAAAACAAAACAGAGATAAAATTGAATGTCAATGTGCAAATAACATGGTAACACACGCAATAACAATGGGGTGCTGTATTTTACAACTATTATAGGCACAAGATGTTTTTCGCTCTCTCTCACATCCTCTTTTTTCCCCCGACAAGGCTCACCATCTGATATAATTAATCATGATAAATCAATTCCTTGAACAATCTAATAACATCGAGGGCGTATTCGATAGCGATTCTCTCAAACAGGCTGTTAAAGCATGGGATTACATAGCTGGCCAAAAAAAAATTACGGCTGATGTTATATTAAAAACGCATGGCATATTGATGTTGAATCATCTACCAACGGGTGAGAGGGGTTGTTTTAGGCATGTCGAGGTGACGATAGGGGGTATTTATGGCATGCATCATTTGATTGTGCCTGAGATGGTTGATAAGTGGTGCATGCGAGCTAATAAACCTCGTACGGCGAATAATATAAAACGGGATCATGTTAGATTTGAAAAGATACATCCTTTTGTCGATGGTAATGGCCGTACAGGCAGGATATTATTAAACCACCAAAGACTTATAAATAAGTTATCTATACTGGTTATAAAAAATTCCGAGAAACAAGATTACTACAAATGGTTTCGCTGATGTAGTTCAATGGTAGAACAAAGCCCTTGTAACGCTTAAATGAAGGTCCGATTCCCTCCATCAGCTCCTTATTATATCTCACTTTATAATATATTCTTTTCTGGTTTTATATTCCTCTTGTTTACCATCATTCCATTGATTTATAGGCCTCATGTATCCTACAATTCTTGAGAATATTTCACATCTGGTTCTGTTTTTATTCGGGTTCTTCTTCATAGTTCACTTATAAATAAGTTAATAACAACTAAATAGTGAAGTCGATAATTAATAACTATTCGAACCTGTTTTCTACTGAATCTGCGACACCACGAAAACTACCTTTGGTATTAGGTAATTCTTCTGGGAGATATCGCTTTATAAAATCATAGACAATTGATCTAATATCACCTTCGTTATAATCAGCTTCCGCAAAAGCCATGTGTATCAAATCTTTTGTTGCCTTGTTTTTACCTTCACCATCAACTACTCCGTCAATAATGGTTAGGACTCTACCTAACAACATTTTACGATAGTTTCGGTAATTTTCTAAAAGATGACTTCTTAATTTATAAGATGCCTTTTCATATTCTTTATCATTTTCTGACATAACTAAACTCCTCTAAACTACTTAACTGTCAAGGGAGGATAGTTTTATTCTACCCTCCCAACAAAATTATTTTCTAGGTCCGCCTTGTACCGTCTGTCCTTGAGATGTTGGACTAACTGTTCTTCTTCCCTTAGGTGGGATATTTCCCATTGAAGTCTTACTTGCCTTAGGCATAGGACTCATTACCTTACTGGGAGAACCTTTAGCACTTGCTCTTGGGCCAGTTGGTATACTGGGGGCTTTTCTTGGATTACTTGGTGTACTTCCTGCCATTTTTTTCTCCTTTTTTAAATTTATAATACATATTCACCATTTTGAATACCGAATATATCGGTAATGGGATTATAGCTTAACACTTTACCTCCTACTGTTTTACCATAAGCAGCATTATAAGCAGTTAAATCTGCTTGAGTTACTCCTTGTAAAGAATCGCTTCCTTCCTCTCCTGTTAATTCACTATTATGAATTTTATTAGGATCGGTATAGGATAAATCTGAACGATGGTAAACATATTTATTGACTACACCTCTTGGTGTACTTAGATATCCTGGTGCGACATCAGCCATTTTTTTTATCTCCTATTTTTAACATTTTAACAAGTTTCTCAGGATTTATCGTTTTGATAAACTTTTCAAAAATAACTGCAATTTTGTAGGCAGTTGTTTTAGAAACTTTCTCATACTCTTTAACTTTTTTTGCCAAACTATCAACCTTCCACTGTTTCTTTGCGTTTTCAAGTGCGTTTTTAATAGCATCTTTGTTTTTATCGTTTAAATTGTTAACCGCTGTATTATAATCTTTTTTTGATATATATTCACCTGATTTTAGTTTTAAGTCCGATTTGTGTAATTCTTTGACAACACCAAGATGAGTAGTGGTATAAGTATACCCGACAGATATTAAAAAATTTTCGATGGTGTCTGTATCATCTAAATAGGATTGCTGGTCAATATATCCATTGTATCCGTTACTTCTATCTCTTGGTTTACGATAATACCCCCAATGTAAATGTGGCCCTGTAGAATACCCGCTATTATCCGAATATCCGATTAGTTGTCCTTGTTTGACAGTATCGCCTTTTTTAACAACAGATTTTCTCATATGAGCCAGAACCGAACCTTCTTCACCGTTTTCTATTTTTACATAGTGTCCATAACCACCTTTGTCATATAAGCTCTCGATGATTCGTCCACTGTGAGGGGCATATAATGGCGTATCGTTAGGCAATCCATAATCAATACCATTATGTCCTTTTAGTTTCCATTGTCCATAAACATCTACTCCGTTTAAGTAAAATTTATTACCAAAGGTTTGTGTTCTTCTGGCATTTATTTTGAATGGTAGTCGTAGTTTTGCCATTTTATTTTTTAATTAATTTAAAGTTTAATTCTCCACTTTCTATCATAACCTTAATAACACCGTTGGTTTTCTTCAAATCACTTAAATCCTTTTGCTTTTCATGTACAACTTTTGCTGTTAAGTCATTTGCTTTGACATTTTTGGTGAGACTATATCCAAAAAAATTGTTTAATTTTGATAAAAATTTATTCATTTTTTACTTTTCAATATTTGCAAAATTGAATCCAATAAAACTTTTAACTCTGATCTAAAATTAACATCTGCCTGCCAAACTTCTTTCATGTCTTTTAATCTTTCGTCCCTTTCTTTTTTAGCTTCTTTATATAAAAAGAAAATGCAAATCATTGCAATTACAAGTAAGATACCAAGAATTCCATTTTTTGCTAAACTTGTTAATGATTCATCAATCATAATTTTTCCTTTTTCCAAATCAACATATTTTCTGATTGACTAATATCATAATCAATGGTTGAGTCTAATTTGTATTTTTTAACTAATAATCGCCAGTATTGTTTATTCTCTATACGAAGAAATTTCAATTCATTCTCTTTGTTTGCAAGAATAACTGAACGGGCAATCAGTCCTTGCATTTCTTCAAATTTGATTTTAGTTGATGTCATTTTTGTGCAATTTCCATAAAATATCAACCTTGTCTTTTAACGATAGTGTTTTTGATATCTTTAACGAAGACTCGTCCATCTGTGCCGATGGATTTTTTTCTTCTTGAGCGAACCTCAAGACTTTTTTGGATATCTTTTTTGTTGAAACCTTCATAATTATATTTTCCTGCTTTGCCTGGTTTCGGATAAGGTTCTATACTTAATCGATTCCAACCTGATTCGGTTTTCCAGGCTAATCTTTCGATAAGCCGATATTTTGTTTTATCGATACTACCATCTGATGTAGCTACTAAAACTTCTCCTGTTTCGATATCTTCAACTATAAAAATTATAACAGTTTTATTGTCAATTTTGAAACTTACACCTTTTTCAATTTCAAAAACCTTATCGTAAATTAATTTACCCTTAGTAATAGTTATTTTATCATCTTTTAATCTGACAACCAATCCTTCCTGTTTGTATTTAGTAGAACAATTTATTATTTTTTTCATGATAAATCCCCAAATACTCCATATAAAACGCCATATCTAGTGCCTAATTGAAATGCATTAGCTAAATCTTGTTGAACAAATCTTAACTTAATGGATGTCACAGTCGGATCTTCTCCCATGACAGTAAAGAAATCAGTAACAGCACTAATTGTAGTGGATCCAAAATAATTATACGGGAAAATTCTAAAATATAAAACTGTAGCCGCTGCAATTGCTGACCAAGTACTAGTTCCATCATTATATGTTTCACCATCGCCTGTGTGAGTTCCACCAGCAGTCCCTCCCCAATATAATTCTGTCACTCCGACATCATATGTATATCCGACAGTTCTAATCACTAAATGATAAATAGTACTGGCTGATAAAGATATTGGAGTACCAAATGTAAATCCAACAAGTCCATATCCACCAGGGTGAGTACCTGGGACGACAGTATTGATTGTTAATGCCGATGATGTTCCTAATGCACTTCCTGTTGGTAGCCCACCAGAATCGGCATAAATTTCAGCTACCATCGTTCCTGCGGGAGTACCTGTTTTAGCCATCAATACTGAAATAGCATCGACTTGCCTATCTGTTCCTCCTAATGTGAATTGTTGAGCATATTGTTCGTTAGCTGCTCCTCCGTCAGTTGTTGAAAATATATATCCTGTGTCTAATCCTGTTTCATAATTATTTATTGGATCGATTACTCCCATTCCCATTCCAAAACACAAAGGATCACCAACTAGTGTTACTCCAAAATTATAAGTAGTTTGAATTGATGGAAATCCGTCACCCCAAAAAGCTGAAGCACCTTTTAAAACAACACTTCCACCACTATAATTAGAACCCGTTACATAATAATTTCCTTTTACATCACATTTAATAATACCTGTTGAGGTATCAAATGTATAAGCTAAAGAATTATTTTGAGCAGCAAATTTAATTTTATTATTCAATCCCGATCTTAACCATAAATCATCACTAGTATCCATATAAAATAATCCAGGATTGCCAGCTTGTCCCACATTGTGTAAAAATATACCTTTATCATTAAGAAAAATAAGTCCCAAGTAGTTGATTTTTCCAAACTCAGCATCATTTGTGTCTAAGAAACTTAACTTACCTGGAGATACTGCACCAGAACCACCAACTGATAAAGTTCCAGTAATAATATATGAGGCACTTATATATCCCGAAGCATCGATTGAAACAACATCTAGTGTGTTAGCGATAATTGATTTTGTGGTGATTTGTCCACCTTCGATTGTCGTTCCTGCCGCTTGTTGATATTCGACTGCTACCAATTGTCCCCATTCACTTCCTGGACGACAAATGGCTAAAAGAACTTTGTTATCCCCGACAACATTTGATGGATTGTTTGTGGCGTATAAATCGGCATTATTGTTGTAATATACATAAGTAGTTGATAGTACATTTAACCAACCGCCATTAGTTTCGACTGATTGTCCGTTGGCAAAATAAATTGTTCCTGCGTTAAAATAAACCTGATAATAATTCAGAGAATAGTGTGTAATATTATGCGTAAATGCAGACTGTCCGATAGCTAATTTAGTAGCAACAATAGATCTGGCAGCAATAGCGCCAGTTTGGATAATTCCTCCATCAATTAACGTCTGTCCATCTGAATCGTAACAATAAATCTTTCCATTATGAATAATTAATTCCGTTGGTTGTCCTGGATTACCTATTTCTTGGACATTGACAGGTTTTGATACACCAGGTGATCTGGCTCTTGATGATGTCCATTTTTCATTGCTCATGTTATTAATATCCTCCCTAATGCCCGTATTGATTTGTCTTGTAATTTCTTAATACTGGCTTTAACTTGAATTGTTTTTAATTTAACGATTGCGGCTTTAGCAGTTAATGTCTGTGTTGTTACACCTATAAGATTTGCCCTACTTATAAGTGATTGTTCATTTGATATTGTCAATGGATTAACAAATTCAATTTTTTGTGAAAATCCTCTATTATCGACTTGCCAATCCATATTATAAATCATATAGTTTTCATAATTCCCTTCTGTCAATTCGACACTTAATACATCTCCTACTCTAAACTCAGGATGTCCGAGAATATCAACTCGAAAAAGATTTTTGGCATTCTTCCATCTTTCCACTTCGACTCGTGCCAATGAATCTGCCCATGATTCTTTATCAATAAAATCATTTTCTAATTCAATAGATTGTTCACCGTATAGTGCGATGCTTGCCTCATCTCTCCTTATCACCCTAATCCAGTCGTGTATTTTAAGTGGATTGGCTCTTACTTGAAATTTAGTGAGATAAACAGGGACACCAGAAAAGTTTTGAACCTGTAAGTAACAAGAATCGGCATACGGAGTAAATGTTATTATTTTAACCGAAGATGTCATATCAGTTCCCGAACCATCCACTGCCGTATTGGCAGTATAATCTGTATTGGCAATTGGTTGTATCCATGTTGTACAAGGTAACGGCCCAATTTCGTCTTCTATCTGGATATAAGCACTTTGTTGATCATTTGCTGGTATCCAAACCAATGTATCTGAATACTGATTGAGAGCTTCAATATCGCCATTATCCCAAACTACTTTTATTCCCTCTGATATTCTTGGCCTTGCTTTAACGGTAACCTTATTTTTGATAGCTTGTTCTTCGATACTAAATTCAAGATTTTCTATCCAATCATCTCTTGTTAGGATAAAAATAGGATTTTGTTGTTTTTCAACATGAGATTGATTCCAGAATTTTAATTTACCGTCATTGTCAAAAAATATTCTTCCTCTCTCAGATAACGCTATTTCTCCCATTAAAGGCCATGTATATCTTTCTCCAAAATAAGCAGCACTAATTGTATGTTCAGATAATTCCAAATCATAATAAGGACTACCATCATCACCTGGTTCTAATCCGAAAGCATTCCTAGCTAGAATTTCAATTAACTCATCAGCTCTTTTATTAATATAAGCAGCTTCTCTTGGTGCAGGTTTATTTAAAACATTTATTGTATTATCAAAACAATGAAAATTGACAATTCCTTGTTTTCTATTGGGTTCGATAGCTTTGATATAACCAGTAAAAAGTCGAAAATAATAAGAACCGATTTTGACATCAAATCTAATATTCTTTCGAGGTACCAGATAATTATAAAGGGGAGATGATGTATCTTCGGGTAAAAATCTTTTAGTGGTATTGTTTAATTCAAAATCTGCTTCTCCAGCCATTCCTTCACCCCATTTACCACTCATTTGTATATTACCTTCAGCAGTAAGGAAATAATCACTTTCATCAACCCAATCCGTTCCATTCCATTGAACCTGAATACGCCCGCCAATCTGCCTTATTGTTTTGGCAATTTCAGTTTGTTTGTCTGTTGAAGGCCAGATTCTAGCCTTCGATGCTAGTGTCTGTGTTGACATATTTAAATCCTTGAACTAACTTCTGTAAGAGTTAATGTAACGGACGACCAGAAATTATCATTTCCTGTTCCCGCTACAAGTTCACGTGCAGATAACTCAGACAGTACGGATACACCAGGTGAAGCACTTTGTGTATATTTATCATAAACAAAAGTAATTGCCGCCAAACCATTAACAATAGCTTCCAATGCCTCATATGTCGATTTATTCATCACTTCATAAAACAATACATATCGATATTTTCTTGCCATTACTTCTTGTCTGGTTTTACCACCCAATGTAGTGTGGATAGATTGAACCCATACAGGTTCTACCTTACTACCCCTACTTGGATGAGGAATTGTTGCTCCTCCTAATGTTGGCCTGTTTATTTGAGTACTCATATTGCTCTTCCAGTCCTTTCACCTTCGGTATTTTGAACTTGTTGCAACATTCGAGAAAAGGCTCTCACCTCTCCTTTACTGGCAATCATCATACCGGGTTGTAAATTAATAATTGTTTGATTACTTAATCCACCTTCTCGTGGTGTAGGTTTGGCTAATGCAGGTGCCGCTACTCCTGATGCATATCCCTCTGTTCCTGCAGTTACCCCAGTATTAATAACGGGGTGATTTGCTGAAACGCCTGTAATTGCTTCTCCTATTTGTTCAACTGCTCCCTCAATTTGTGGTAAATTCCTAACAATTCCCTGTGCCAATGTTTTTATCATGTTTGGCATCCATTTATCACCCTCACTCATTGGGCCTTCTTTTGGTGGTGAAAACCAACCTAAGAATGATTTAAAAACATTAGCTACCCAACTGGCTGCATTTTTAATAGAATCCCATGCATCATAAATACCAGCAGCAAGATGTTCTCCTATTGATTTACCCCAATCTTTAAATTGTTGCCATCTATCATTTAAAGCAGATGCTATTCCTCCAAGAATATTTAATGCAGAATCTTTTATTTGCCACCAAGCATCACCAATACCACTTGCTAATTGTTGTCCAGTTGTTTTTCCCCAACCTTTTATCTGTTCCCACATTTCATTTAATCCAGAACTAATACCACCAACGATATTTTTGGCGGCATCTTTCATATTATCCCAAGCACCATAAATGCCAGAAGCAATATTTCCTCCAACATTTTTACCCCATTCTTTAATCTCCCCCCATTTTTCATTTAATCCTTCTGTCACACCATAAACAACATTGGCAGCATTTTTAAACCAATCTTTAGTACTACTAATACCTGAAGCAATTTTTTCTCCTATCCATACCCCTGCATTTTTTAAAGATGGCCCTATTGATTCCAAACTAGTTGAAATAGTGTTATAAATTTGTGTTCCCAAATCACCGACAGCAAAAATTGCTCCTAAAATTGTTTGTCCGATTTGTCCCCAATTTATACCAGAAACAAAATTTGTAATATCATTTTTAACCTTTTCCCAATCTATATTAAAGACATCGGTTAAAAGGAGAAATAATCCATAAGGTGGAAATAGTAAACCTAAAATAGTTTTACCTACTAGACTCCAATCTATTTTTCCAACAAAATCAGCAACATCATTTTTTACTTTTTCCCAGTCAATGTTAAATACTTCGGTAAGAAGTAAAAAAATTCCATAAGGAGGAAATAATAATCCTAAAATAGTTTTTCCTATCAAACTCCAATCTATTGATTCAATGGTAGTTTTCCATGCCGTTTTAATTCCTTCCCATTCAATATTATCGAAAAGAGCTTTAAGTTGAGCGGGTGTATTTTTAAATGCCTCAACCCACCAATTCATTAAGTTAAACTCTTGTATTTCTCCAGGTTCTTCTTTGAATGCCTCTGATCTTGCATTACCTATGTCTTCATATCCCTGTGTTACTTCTTGCAACTGTTTAATTAAATCATCATATCCTGCACCAGCAGCAATACCTGCAAATTCGGTTCCTCCAGTCATTGCTTGTGCAGCTTTTAGTCTTTCTTGTTCCAGTTTTAATCTTTGTTCATTAATTCCCTGTTCAGATTCCAGTAGTTTTCTGGTAGTATCCAATGCATTTTCAGCAATTTTTAACCGATTTTCAAAAATATCAATTTCTTTGTTATATTTCTCGCTAAGAGCATCTCTTTCTTTTTCTAATGCACCGATGATTTCATCTCTGGCGTCTTTCAAGTCAGCAACCCTATAACGATGCTCGTCAATCTCCTCTTCCAATAAATCAGATTGTTCTCGATATATATCCCTAAAATCATCTAACGCCCTTTTAGCGTCATCTAATGAGTCCTCTGCTGTCTTTAATTGTTCTTCGTATATTTTCTCTTGTTGTTTGGCATTATATTCAGCGGTTTTAATTTGTTTATTGATATCTTTAACTTGATCTTTCTGTAAATCCAATTTTTCTTCCAATATATCCTCTTCTGCCTTATATAGTTTTTTGGTTGTAATATAATTACCATAAGCCAAGTCAACCTGATCTCCTGCTTGGGAAGTTCTTGATTTAGCAGCTCTCCATTCGGCATCCCATTCGTCTTTTCCTAATGCTTCTTCTTTTTTAAGTTGATTTCTAGCTGATTCCAAATTCATTCGAGCATAGTCGAGCATTCCCTCGGCCATATCGACTTCATCTTTTCTCAAATCTCTTAAATCATCCAATGTCGCCCTAGTTTCATCAGCATTTTCTTGTAATGCGTCCCGTTGTTCTTTTAAATTATCAATAAATAAGTCATTACTTTCTTTAATGACTTCTAGTCTATCTTTGGCAATCGTTTTTTCATCTTCTGCATTATCAACAACCGTCTGATATGTTTTTAATTGTGATTTATATAGTTTTTCAAGAACTCTTTTGCGTTTTTGTAAAAGTTTGATTGCTTTTTCCTCTGAATCGATTTGATCGCCATAAATCTTTTTTCTCTCATCAATTGCTTTTTTAATAACATCGGTTTCCTTTTTCAACGCATCTTTTCTTCGTTTGATTTCTTCATTTATACTATCGATTGTTTCCTCGATTGCTTCGACTTTTAGTGCTGCTACTATTTCTTTAGCTAATGATTCCATTCTTACTTTTCCAACTAAACTTTCTATTTCTTTTCTTGTTTCAACACTAATTTCACCAAATCTTTTAACCTCATAAATTGCTTTGGCAATTGCCCTTCTGGCTTCTAATGTACTGTTATAGATGGATTCTGCTGTCATTTCTCCCTGTTTTTCCAAAATTTGATAGTAAGATTCAACAATTCTCATGGTATCGTCTAAAATGCCGAAATCTGCCTCTCTAAATCCATATAAGAATGATTCCATTATCTTGTCACCCCATTTACTGGCCAAAAGATTCATTGCACTAAATGCTTTTGCCATATTTTCTACACCATCTTGTTTAAAAGATTCTCCCATCTTTTCAAGAGAATCTGAAACTTTTTTCTGAGCATTAGATATTCTTTCTTGAAATGCCGTTATTCCCAATGCTCCTTTAATTTTTTCAGTGATGTTAAATAGTTTGTTTAGTGCATCGTAAATTTTATGAATTACATACGTTATTGCTATAGCTATTAAAATGAACTTTGCAAAAGGCGCTATGATAGCCAAAACGCTTTTACCAACCAAACCCATTGCTAGTTTTAGTCCACCGAAAGCTGCCCCCACTGCTTTAATAGAATTTATTAATGCAGTAATGGTGGTGAAGAACCCGACAAATATTGAAAGTAATGTATTAAAAGCTAAAATAAGAGGGCCGGTGACGGCCAATAATACACCGATTCCAATTGCCAATTTTTTTACCCAACCTGGCAATGCTATCCATATTGCGGCTAACTGCATTATCTTTTGGGTGGCAGTTTCCAAAAACTTTCTCATGATAGGTGCTAAATCATCACCGATTACTTTGGTAACTTCTTGTAGAGAATTTTTAAATATCTTAAATTGAGATGCCAGAGTATCTGCTGTAATTTCATAATCTTTTGTTAATTCTATCCCTTCTTTAAATGCTTCATTTGATTCTTCTTGTCGTAGTAAAAATTCATCATATTGACTCATTAATGCTCTGAATGCTTTTGCACCCGTAGCACCAAATATTTCAAGAACGGCTTGGTTTTTATCTATTTGATCTGCACTTATTTGTAATCCTTCGATATATGTTTTTAATGTGGCAACCACATCTTTACTTATCATGTCCTCTAACGATTTTTCTGTAATGCCCATTTGGGCTGCTAGTTTAGGTAAATTTCGACTCATATTGTCGAACATTGTATTAAGTTGTGTTCCTGCACGAGAGGCAGTTCCAGTAACAGGGATAATTGCCGCCAGTAATGCAGCCAAATCTTCAAATCCAACATTTAAAACAGTTGCTGCGGGAATTGCTCTTAATATGGCCGATACGAAATCATCCATCCCACCACGAGCCTCTTTTGCCATTTTTCTGATTACCGAACCTACTCTTTCCACATCTTCTTCAGCAATACCAAAAGCTTTAGAAACAGCCACCAATGCTTCGGCAGCATCTTTAAGTCCCAATTCTTTTGAAATAGTTACCAATTTACCAATAGCTATTGTATATCTTTCAAGATTTTTGACACTAACACCCGCTTCTCCTGCAGTAATAGCAATTTCTTGAAGTTCTTTAACAGTGAGTGGCATTACTAATGCCAGTTCACGAAGGTCTTTGGTAAAGTTTTCTGCTCCTTTGGCAGATAAATCAGTAGATGCTTGTAATTGCTTTGTTCCTGTTTCCCAGTCAGCAAAAGTTTTAATTGATACCGTAGCAAGCGCACCAAGTGGTACTGTAAATGCTTGAGTCATAGCCAATCCCGCTTGTCGAAGTCCCATTGTCATAATCCAGAGTTGAGAAGAAACGGCCTTTAAAGATGCAGCGAGACTTTGTGTTTGTACTGTTGCAGCAATTTCTGCTGTTGCCAAATCTGTGATACCTTTTTCGGCTGTTTTAGCAGCCTTACCTTGATTTACAAGTCCTTGTTTTATTTCATCCAAACTTTCATGATAAACCCTTGCAGATTTATTGACAGCCTTATTACCTTTCATCAACCCCGCTAACATGTGGGAATTGAAATTTTCTAGATTTATCCCTTCCTTTTTTGCATCACTGACAAAATTGCGGAGTGCTGTTGACGATTTTTTAACCGCATTTTGCCAAGAAGTAGCATCTCCCTGTATCGATATTAATATTTCACCTAATGTTGCCATAACTATATTTTACCTTTTTTTATATTAGGCGTCAGGACGATATACTACTTGTTGCAATTTATCGGGTAATTGTTCAACTCCGCTTGAACTTTCTTTTTCAACAACATCCTCTTTAATAGGAGGAAATGGTATAGGTAGATCTTTCCATTTTCTAGCCGCTTTTTTATCAGCATGTAACATAAAGTTAAAACGCATTTCTGCGTTTCTTTCTTCAGCTGTAAAGTTGGCAGCTATTACTACATATCCCCAAAATTCTTCCCAATATAGATGGTTTAGAGAATAATCTCTTGTCCATCCATATCGAGAAGCGAGGACATCTATACACCATGTGATGAAATCAATTTTTGGTAATCGATTTATTCCTTGCGAGCCCCTAACTTCTCTATAGGGGCTACGGAGTTTTTTAGGTTCTCCATCACATTGTTTAAATCAAGACACACACCAAAAGCTTTACTTATTTCTTCTGGATATGCTTTTTCAAGAATTTCTTTTTCTTCTATTTCAGCACAACAAGCAACAAACCCTGCTACTTGTTGTGGAAATGTCTCAATCATCCCAACTAAATTACTTATATCTATGTCCTTCATGTCTGGACTTTTCTTGCCAGCTTGAGTGGGTGCTATTTTAGAAGCATCCCTAAACATACTAGCAATAATTTTTTGAGCTCCATAGAATTTACCTGCTCTTAATTTATTAATGGTAAATTCTTTACCACCAATAAAAATAATAGCAGTAGTCTTTATTTTTTCTTCAGACATATTGCCTTTTTCTTAAACTACTAATAAGTAGCTTTTGACGTTATACCTTGTTTTGTCTTATTTGGAACAGCTGTTTTCCGCTGCTGTGGTCTGTATCTGCATAAGCAGTAAAGGTGACACCAAAAGCAGTCGGATTCTCTCTCTCAAAGTTAGCTTCAAAACCACCCGAAACACATCTAAAGAATGTCCAGGTGTTTAGATAACCTGTATCGTTATCTGAAATTTCGAGTTCTAAGACTGTATAAGAAATCGTATTGATTCCTCCAACACCAAGCCAGTAAGCAACTCCACTTTCATCTTCAGACGAAGCAAAGTCTGCCAAAACCAACTTAAGGTTTTCAGCCGTAGATTCTAACATTGAGAATTCAACAGTAGCTGTTTCGCCAGTGATAGCAACATCAACAGGTGGAGTAGACTGATCACAGAAGATATCAGAAGTATCGAGAGAGTATGTAACAGTGACTCCTCCAGTAGTACATCCGACATCAGTTCCCGCAGGGCTTACATCATACCAATCCGCACTAGACGGATCAGTGATAACGGTTCCCCCGACTCTGACAGTAGCTCCTTTGACGTTTATGTTTGTAGCAGTTATAGCCATGAATGAATCCTTTCATAATGATTAAAAATCTGACACTAACACTTAATCTTTATCTATTACTTGATCTATCTGCTTCTATCTCTAAATTCCAATCGATTTTAGACATATATAAAGCAGTAGGATTTCTCCTTGCACAACCTTTACCTTTCAAAGAAATTATACCAGGGTAGTCTTTTTCATTTACCTTAGTTGGTACGGGCATCTTATATTTGTCTTTAAAAAACTCATATTTTTTACCCGTAACTATACCTTTGACTGATGCCTTATCGGCAGTTCCAAGATATACAACTTCTCTGTATTTTACTCTAGATTTAATAATTTTTCTAGTAACTCTTACCGTTTTTTCGATTTTTACTTCTTTAAACACAGATTTAGTGGCTTCATGTGTTTTAAGATGTAATTTATAAAATCGTTTTGATTTATATACTTTGCCACAATAAGGACATTCTTTTTGCCATTTCATGTTATTTTTCCTCTTTTAAGTGTTGTCTGATAACAATACAAAGTTTATCTAAGCCAATTTTTTGATGCCCGATTATATCTCTCCAGGTATCTCTAATTTTGGCTTTAGCAAATTCTTTAAAATCATCAGGTAATTCTCTGTTTTCTATTTCTTTACATAATTGTGCCTCTAGTTTTCTTAATTCTCCCCAAAGATCGCCTGATAAATCCTTTAATGCCTCAAAGGCTTCGGGATCTTCAATCTTAGTCCATCTTTTCCACTTAGCTTCTAATTCTAAAAGGTAAGAGGGTTTTTTGATTAATTGCCCTCCTGGACTATGCTTTACTTCTACTTTTGTAGTCATATTATAATAACCTCCTTGCTATTACTGTGGGCTATCTATTAGCCCATCTAACATTATATCTAACTTGTGTAATCCAAATTAATGTATCGGGATCTTTAATTGGTTCTAACAAATTATCCCTAAAACAACTATAGCAAATTATTTTACTAGTGTCTAAAGTTGTTTGTCCATGTAAAAGTTCTTTTATCCTCGATTCTATGTTGTCTGATTCTTCTGTTTTAGGACTTCTACTAAATATTGTGATACGAAAAAAACTCCCAGTTACTTGTCCGCTACTTATTGTTGGGTTAAAAATATTATCTCTATCAGAAAGAATAGAATAAGTAATACAGGGATATTTGGCGTCTGAGGGCGGTTGTCTATGAAAAATTCTACCAGTACTTCCTAATAATCCTTGTAATGTAGAATCATCGTTTAGTTTGGCAAATATTGCCTCTTTGAGAAAATATATATTTTTTGAATAAGTTGGCATATTAATAGGCTCCTACTCCTCGCATTCCTGCGAATCCTTTAGTAAATTGTTTTGTTTTTCCATGTCTTGTTCTTTGATTTGCAGTTCTTTCAAATTTAGTTAATGCAATTTTTACTGTCTTTGTTATGTTATCAGACATTTTGGGGGCAACTTCAGCATATGCACCCTCTAAATAATGATAACCTTCCCACCAATCTTTACTTGTGGATTTATAATGTCCGATTTCTACCCATTCGGCATAAGGTGCAACTCTCATATCGGGGCCGACAGAAATACTAAGAGATTCTCTCGTTTCAGGTTTGAAACTTGTTCCAGTTTCATAACCATAAGATATTTCCCCCCCTATATATAAATTAATAGATTCTTGTAATTTACCCGTCCAGTATTTTTTACCTGTTTCTTGTTGAGATCTATTTTCTAAAATTTCTTTTGCTTTATCTCTTATTTCTTTACCATGTTCTACCAAATCTGCTTTAAAATTGTGTTCAACAACAAAACCCACATCATTAAGATTTTTTATCATTGCATCTACGCTTTTTAAAGAAAGTCCGATTTTCATGTTATTTGAGCCTTTGATGTCAATGTTTTAAATTTAGCAGTATCAAAATATCCTGTTGTATTCTTAAGATTCAATTTAATGTGATGACTGTCGGTTATTGTTCTGTTTCCTGCTTGTAAAACTTCAATGCCTAAAACAATGTAATATTCGCCTGTTTCTTCATCTAATACGATATCACCTGGCTTAATTTGTCTGGTAACATCACTTTCAATCCTGTTAATGTAAGCAGTGTGTGTTTGGTAATTGATTTTACCTTGAAGATTGTATTCCACTTCAGATTTTTGTGGTTGAATATTAGCCGCCACTGAGAAATATGCTGTTTCTGTGGTGAGATCTTGATCCCCCACAGAATTAATTGTTCCCGTATCTCGAAATATATCAATTGTGGTATTCAAGAATCGTGACGGAATGTTATGAATACTCATATTAAAAACTCCTTTAATTGTTCTTTATTATTATTTCTTTTACCATATTTCTTGTGAAATTTATTATGACATTTTTTACAAAATGTTATTCCATTACTAATGGCTGTTCGTAATTCTGGATAATCAGCAAAGTTGTTAATATGATGTGATCTCAAATATTTGTTTCCTTTTAAACATTTTTGACAAGTATATCTGTCTCTGGCAAATACTGATTCTCTCCAAAGTCGATATTCAATACTTTTTCTTATTTTATCACTTTCAGTTGTAATTCCACCTTTCCAGTTCCAATGTTTATCTCCTCTTTCTTTTAATCCAAATGCTTTATTTTTACAAACATTTGAACAATATTTACCTCTCCCATACTTTATTTTTGATTTTTTAACTTCAAATTCTTTTCCGCAAAACAAACATTTGCATTTGACTCTATCCTTTTTTTGGTACACCAAATTACTCCAACCTTTAGATATTCTTTTAAGAATTTCTTTTTTTTCTTTTTTAGGTTTGTTTGTCCAATGCCATTTAGGTACCATATTTATAATTTATATTATATAACATTATAGGATATCAGCCAAGTGGACCTACAAATCCGAATCGTTTAAATGGTTGAGTGTAAGGCCTGAGTAACTTAATTATTGTTTGAGAACCTTTGATACCTAATTCTGCCATCGCACCCTGTTGATATTTATCTGTTTTATAAGTTTCAGATATGTCTAGAATTTTAAATCTAACAAGTTGTTTGTCTTCACCGTTAGTTTGTTTATAAAGTTCCTCAATTAGCATTACCGCCGCTTGTTTAACTCTGTCTGGGACAGTAACATAGCCAGCAGTATAAACAACTGTTGCCACGGGGATTATTTGGGTTGCGGTGGGATCGAATGTACAAATTCTTAATGTTGGTACAGAAATATCTTGAAAATACTCCAAATATGCAGAATCCTCATTTTTTCTAATATAAGTAACATCTAAATCAAGCGTATTGGTTGGCCCTTGCATTAGTTGAACACTTGTTAAGCTAATAAGTGGCCTATGTCTTAATTGAATGTGAATGCCATTGTGAACCTTATCCAAAACACATCTTATCTTTTCAGTATATTGGGCATAATTAATTGAATCACCAAAATAAGCGTCCATTATGTCAGTTGATCTATCGATATATTTTTGTAGAACAGCGTCAGTTGGTTTTGAATCAGTAATTGCTGAATAAACCGTCTTTTGTCTTACTTCATGGGGTGTTATATATCCCTGTCTTAAAGATGAAACTACCTCAAAGTTTTGAGTATGCTCGTAAGTCGCAGTTCCAATAACAAAATGCCAAATGGTAGTATAAACTCCCAAAGTTCCTGTATTGGCGACA
>Ga0208769_1000507_pt1 | contig 18505 bp, 20 predicted proteins | sample AntAceMetag02UKC_FD_184768 | JGI IMG/M metagenome (GOLD analysis project Ga0208769, IMG submission 184768) | Saline lake microbial communities from Ace Lake, Antarctica- Antarctic Ace Lake Metagenome 02UKC (SPAdes) (version 2) | ecosystem: Environmental > Aquatic > Non-marine Saline and Alkaline...
AATTAAAGAGATGAAAAACATCGTTATCGCTATTCAAATTATTGTTTCAATCTCTCTTATCTTATCGATTCTAGCTCAATCAAAAGGGACTGGTTTAGGGGCTGCTTGGGGAGGATCAAGCGAAACATTTGATAGTAGAAGAGGAACAGATAAACTCCTTTTTAATATCACTATTGTTTTGGCCATTCTTTTTCTTCTAACCTCAGCAGCTAATCTCTTGATTAAATAAAAAATGAGAAGAATTTTTAGAAAATTTAGGTTTTATAATAATGTCAGGCGGGCTTTCTGGCAAAAGAGAAAAAAAATCTTTATTTTAGGTTTCATATTGGGGATCATCTTCTTTTTCTTTGCTTATAGATTACTCTTCAATACTCTTCAAGATAATACCCAAAGAATAGGTTTGGTAGGAAAGTATAATATTCAAGAATTACCCTTAGAAATACAAAAATTAATTAGCAATGGACTAACCAAGGTCACTGAAGATGGTTCAGTTGAACCATTCTTAGCTGAATCATGGGAAATAAAAAACGATGGTAAAGAATATGTTTTTAAAATTAAAGATGGTCTTTTATGGCAAGATAAAGAACCTTTGATCACCAAAGACGTTAGTCTTAAATTCAGTGATGTTACTAAAACAGTCATTGATGACACTCATATAAAATTTCAACTGAAAGAACCTTTTTCACCTTTTTTGACTGTCGTCAGTAAACCTATTTTCAGAAAAGGTCTTTTAGGAACTGGTGATTATGAAGTAAGCAAGGTTCAAAGGAATGGAGAAATCGTCGAAAGTATAATTTTAACCCCCACAAAAAATAAAACTCAACCAAAAATTATCTATAAATTTTATCCGACTGAAAAAGCAGCCAGATCTGGTTTTAAACTAGGTGAGATAGACACTCTAAAAGAAATTGTCAGAGTTGAAGATTTAAATGACTGGGAAAAAATAAAGATTGATCCTGAAGTTAAATACAATCGTTTTGTGGCCGTCTTCTTCAATACCGATGACCCTCATTTAGGTAATAAATCAACCAGACAAGCTCTAGCTTATGCTCTTAAAAAAGATTGGGAAGAAAGGGCTTTAAACTCACTCAACCCTTCTTCTTGGGCTTATAATAGCGATGTAAAACCCTATAACTATGACACCAGCAATGCCAAAAAGCTCTTAGAAAATGGTAATGGAGATACTGAGAACGAAGAAGAGGGAGAGGAAACAGGATTGGGAGAACTTAAAGAAATTGAATTAACGACACTATCTTCTTTGCTTCCTATCGCCGAAGAAATAAAAAAAGATTGGGATGCTTTAGGAATCAACACTAAAATTAAAGTCATTAACAATCCTTACGCTGAATTTCAAGCTCTTTTAGCTACTCAAGAAATACCTTCTGATCCTGACCAATATCTTTTCTGGCATTCAACTCAAGCTGGTAATATTAGTAGATATAAGAGCCCTAAGATTGATAAGCTTTTAGAAGATGGTCGTAAAACACTAGATAAAACAGAAAGGAAAGACATTTATTCTGACTTTCAAAAATCGATTGTTGAAGAAACTCCCGCTATTTTTCTCTTTCATCCAACCGTTTATACTATCTCTAAGGATTAGAAATAAAAGGTTTTTTTTGTTATAATCCAGCTATGCCCTGATGCTGGAATTGGTAGACAGGCTAGCTTCAGAAGCTAGTGTCCTTTTTGGACGTGAGAGTTCGAATCTCTCTCAGGGCACATTAAACCTAAACCTAAGCCGGGATGCTGGAATTGGTAGACAGGCTACCTTGAGGAGGTAGTGTTTTTAAATAAACGTGCAGGTTCGAGTCCTGTTCCCGGCACCATAAGGACGAGTAGCTCAGCTGGTTAGAGTGTCTCTCTTACACAGAGAAGGTCAGAGGTTCGAATCCTCTCTCGTCCACAAAATATGATACAATAAAGAAGTTTGCTGAGGTAGCCAAGGTGGTCACGGCGCGGCTCTGAAAAAGCTGAGATGACGGTTCGACTCCGCCCCTCAGCACCAATTTATCTTTGCACTTTGACATGAACTCATAATAATATTAAAATAAATACACTATGAGTTCTAAAAGTAAAATTGGTGCACAATTACTTAAACAAGGGCACAGTTACAAAGAAATACAATCTAAACTAGAAGTATCTAAAAGTACTATTAACTATTGGTTTTCTAAACTTTCAGAAAAAGAAAAAAATAGAATTAGAATATTACGCGTTGAGAACTGGAGGAAAAGTATTAAAGAATATCAAAAGAAGAAATGTCAACAAACATTGGCAAAAGAAAAGGAAATTCAATTAAAAGCAGCTAAAAAGGTTTCTTCTCTATCTAAAAAAGATTTATTTCTAATAGGAATAAGTTTGTATTGGGCTGAAGGTTCTAAAAACAACCGTTGGCAGATTCAATTTAGCAATTCTGATCCTAAAATGATAAATTTAATGATGTGTTTTTTCCGAAAAATTCTTAATATAAGAAAAGAAAAATTCTATCTCCAAATGATTTTACACAAAAATATTAAAGAGAACGACGCTTTAAACTATTGGTCAAAAATAACGAAAATACCCAAAAAACAATTTAAAAAAGCTTGTTTTTCTTTAAGTAAAAGTAGCCAAAATAAAAGAAAAATAAATAAATTACCGTTTGGAACATTACAAATTAGGATTTTAGATAAAAAGATTACACATCAAGTTTATGGATATATTGATGGTTTAAAATATGCGGGTGTAGTTCAGCAGTAGAACGTTTCCTTGCCAAGGAAAAGGTCACGGGTGCGAATCCCGTCACCCGCTCCATATCCTAAACTTCAATGCGGGATCGTCTAACGGCAGGACGGTGGCCTTTGAAGTCACTAATCTTGGTTCGAATCCAAGTCCCGCAGCAAACATGAGCACCCTTAGTAACCAAACTGCCTCAAAAATTCTCATGTATCTTACCAGAACGCGACGGATTATCTAAAAAGAATGGGTTTAAATCTAAACTTTGACGGAAAAAATAGAAAGTGTTATTGTTAAACTAATGAGAAAGTTGGTTTTTCTTTTTGCTACTATTTTACTCTTATGTTCTTTTTCCCTTGTTCTAGCTGACCTTTATACATTCTCCTAAATTAAGTAAAATGTAACTAGGGTGTCTGAAGATAGAAGCGAAAAGCAAAAAGGAATAAAATTAGGCCACTTTGCAATTAATAAAAGGGGTTGAATCATAAAACTTATGTTAAACAATTTATCACCATCCCAAAGAGTTTTTAAACCAAAGATGGTTTTATCAAACTTGGTATCTAGAAATCCTCAGCTAGTAAAACAAGCCCTTAGGGCCTTTTCCAGTGGTGGAATCTGGATGTCAGCGACAACCATTGATGTAAAAAATTTAGAGAAAAAAACCGGACGCAACTTTGGTGATATTCTTTATACTCCAGGTGTATCGGCACCATCTCTTAAGCTATCCGACCTTCATTTATTGGCTCAGAAAAAAAATACGCCTAAAGCCTGGGAGAAATTTTGGGAAGCAGTTGATAAATATACCCCAAAATTTCGTCGGGTGGCAATTATTAGTGATGGAACCAGAGTTTTGGGTATGGGAGATATTGGTCCTTTTGCCGGACAAGAGGTAATGTATGGTAAATCCCTACTTTTTTGGTTATTTGGAGGATTATCCGGGGAACCGCATGTTTTAACCTCAACGGATCCTGAAGAAATAGTCAAATTTGCCTTGAATGGTCAAGCAACTTGGGGTGGAATTAATTTAGAAGACATTGCCAGTCCAAAATGTTTTAAAGTCTTAGACGATTTAAGAAAAAAGTCAGAGACTGCCGTTTGGCATGATGACCAACAAGGAACCGCTGCCGTTATTTTGGCCGGACTTTTAAATGCTATTAAAGTTGTCAAGAAGGATCTTTCCAGGATAAAAATTGTCTTTGTCGGTTTTGGAGCAGCAAATACAAAAACTTTTGAATACATTGTCGCCGCTGGGGCTAATCCGGAGAAATGCCTTTGCTTAGACAGCGGTGGAGTGATTCACAAACAAAGAGCAGATATTGACTGGGAGGCTTATCCAAACAAAAAAAGGGTGGCCAAGATAACAAAACCAAGCATTATTGGCGATTCTACAAAAGCACTTAAAGGTGCGGATGTGGTGATTGCTTTTAGTCGTCCGAATTCATTCAGCTTGGGAGATCTTGCCAAAATGGCAAATAAAGCAATCGTTTTTGCCTGCGCCAATCCCATTCCGGAAGTTGATCCATTAGAAGCAGTCAAGTTAGAAAATGTGACTATAGTTGGAACAGGCCGTTCTGATTTCCCCAACCAAGTTAATAATTCTTTGTTTTTCCCCGGAGGAATGGCCGGCGCTTTGGCGGTTGGAAGCAAGGATATTTCCGATGGAATGGTAATCGCTGGGGCCAAATCATTGGCCGACCAGATCCCAAACCCTTCGTCGGAAATGATTTTGCCCTCAATGACACTAAAAAATATGGCAAGAATTAGCCCACTAATAGCCAGAAGCGTTGCCGAAATTGCCATAAAAGAAGGCGTTGCTAGGTTTAAAAAACCCTTAAGTCAAATTCAAAGTGAAGTAAAAAAAAGGATATTACAAAACCAAAAAACGCTTAGTGTTCTAGCCAAAGCAGGACTTCTTAAATAAGCTTTTTGGGTATAAATAAGAACATAAATTTATCCTCTTTATCAATCAGTGAGTTTATAATCGGTGGAATGGTAATATTGACGATTTGATTTTTGGTTATTTAGCCGATTTGGTTAACCCCAGGTTCGCCTTTTTAACTTCCGGAGTAATAATAATAAGCTCTTTTGTTTTCAGGTTTACTTTTAATAAAGCGAGGGTTAATATCTAGTTGTTAAGAGTGAAAATGGGAATTAAAACAGATTGTTCCACAGTCAATAAAATAAATTCGAATAGCGTCCACACTCGCCAGCCAAATTAGGCACCCTAGTGACCCATATACCTAAAAAGACCCCAAAGTTCTTGCAAAACGCTAATAAAAACCTCAAACATTCTTACCACACCCACGAGGTAGTTATTTTTTTATAAAAAAATCTTTTATAATATTTCTTCAATAGCTGAAAGATAATATTTTGGGTGAGGGATATTCAATAGAAACTCACTGGCTAATCCGGGTCTATGACCAATTAATTCAATTGTTCCGTAATCATAACGTTTGTTTAAAAAACCCTGCGACAAGTTTGCCGATCCGTAATCCCGCAAATCAACAATTCGCTCGTTTTTAATTAATATTCCACTATAAAAATGTATCTTTTTAGGATAAATCTCATAATATATACTTTTCCACTGAATAATAATGTATGCTGTTAAGAGCAAATAAAGCATAAAGCCGAGCAATAAAAGAAAAAACTCAGACGTAATAATTGTATAAACATCTTCTCCCAAAAAGACTTTAAGATTTGAAAGTCCTATTCCAAGCACTAATAGTAATACCAGAACAATAAATGCTCCAAAAGAAAGCCTGATAATTAGCGCATGTGTTGATTGAACTATCTTAAGATGGGGTAAAGGAATGGTTTTTTTTCTTGATTTTTTCATAACTTCATTATACTAAATCTCTCGTTTTTTTTCTATCTTCATAGTTTCACAGATATGATCTATTTCCCATCTGGAAAATGCTATATAATTAAATTATGGAATCGATTACTTGTCCTAAGTGTTTCACGACAGAAATTCCCCTAGATGCTTATTTTTGTCCTAAATGCGGAACACAGTTACGGACTAAATCTTTTTCCACTTCCCGATTAACACAAGCCGGTTTATACCTTGGCAGCCTATTATTACCTCCCTTAGGTCTTTGGTGGGCATTTAAATACTATAGAATTCCTGATGGTAAAGGGAAGAAAATTGCGATAATTTGTTCAGTTTTAACTATCATTTCCTTGCTAATCGCTTTTTATCTTTGGCAAATTTTTACCGCCGGTATCACCCAGCAGATAAATTCACAAATGAATAACGCTGACTTGGTATTTTAAATTTTGGTAATACGAAGTTTTAATAAAGAAAACCTTGTTTCTCGAAAGCTCGAAATGATGTTAAAAATCAAAGATGAAGGAATAGTTTTAGAAAAAACGAATCTGGAATTCGAAAATAAGAGTGTTTGCAACCCGACCTGTATTCATGTGGGTAATATTACCCACATGTTCTATCGGGCAATTGACCTTAATAATATTTCTTCCATAGGTTACTGCCAATTGGTTGGTAATAAAGTTGTCAAGAGGTTTAAGAAGCCGGTTCTTTTCCCAGAATATGATTATGAGAAAAAGGGCGTAGAAGATCCAAGAATTACTTTTTTAGAAGAAACATATTATCTTTTTTATACTGCCTATGATGGCAAAAATGCCCTTGTTTCTTACGCAACAAGTAAAGATCTCATCCATTTTACTAAACAGGGTCTTATTTCCCCAAAAATCTCTTATGACGAAGCAGAGGACATTTTTCGCAAGTCAAAAGTCAGAGAGAGATACACTATGTTTGAAATATTCTACAAAGAAAAAAGTGGTAAGGATATTTTACTATTTGAGAAAGATGCCTTACTCTTTCCTAAAAAATTCAATCATAAATTTGCTCTTCTTCATCGAGTCTTACCCGGAATCCAAATTATTTACTTTAAAAATTTCTCCGAACTTACTGAAAGTTTCTGGAGGAATTATTTCAAGAATTTAGGTGATTTTATTGTGCTTGATCCTCTCTTTTGGTTTGAAAACCGCAACGTTGGCGGCGGTTGTCCCCCTATTGAAACAAAAGACGGATGGCTCATTATCTATCATGCAGTAGAGGATACTCCTTTAGGGAAAATTTACCATGCTACCGCTGCCCTTCTTGATCTTGAAAACCCTTTAAAAGTTTTAGGGCGATTAAAAGAACCCCTGTTTTCCCCAAAGGCTCCCTGGGAAAAAAGTGGCGTTACAAATAATGTTGTCTTTCCCACCGGAGCAGTAATAAGAGAGAAAAGACTTTATATTTATTATGGCGCTGCCGACAAGTTAATCGCCGCGAAATCTGTTGATTTTGCCGAGCTCTTGGCCGAACTCAAGAAAAGCCCCCTAAACCTATAAACCCCGACCAGCAAAATAAGTCTTGGATGATCTGTCTTTCCACCTTCCCGCTGCGACAGTGCGGTATCGCTACCTTAAAAGATTTAATATAATCTAAATTGAAATCAAACTCTATCTTCTGGTTGCAGAATAAATCCTTTAGGAGCAACCAAAGTCGTACATCTAAACTACTACAGAATCAAATAGAAATTGTTTTATTTTGGTATAATTAGTCAATGTTAAATGAATATTCTCAAAATAAAGAAAACTCCTTATGTTCTAGGACAATTAACGATATTAATCTTTCAGACATTAATTCCCTAAAACAGGCTAAGAAAATTTACGACATAGGACTTGGTGAAAATTATATTCCTTCGGAAGACTTGTTGAATTACGCTAGTCATCCCGAAAAATACATATCATTAGGATCCTACAGTTCAGATGGAGAGCTATTGGGGGTCATATTGGCTAATCGATTAGATGAAAAAGAAAGAGAAAAATATAATTTAACCTTTCAACAGAATAGTGTTGATATCATGCTTCCAGCCTATACAACAGGTCTAATTAAATCCGTTGCCGTAAAACAGGAATATCGACAAAAGGGAATAGGTGCAGAGCTTATAAAAGAAGCAATAGAAAGATTAAAAGATATGTCATGCGAATTAATTCTCGCAGTTGCCTGGGCTTCAGGAAAACCAGGTTCTTCGCCAAAAATCCTTGAGAAATTAAGCTTTAAAAATATTCTCGGGGTTGAAGAATATTGGAAGGAAGATAGTCTAAAAGAAGGGTATTCATGTCCGAATTGTGGAAAGCCCCCGTGTCGTTGTAAGGCCCTGTTCTATCTTCATAAAGCAAATTCATAAAGTATACTACATAGTCAACTAGAACCAACAAACGCAAACTATAACCCCAAACTCAAATTAAGCTATAAGGACAGAAAGGGTCAAGACCGACCTGTTCAACTCGCTAGAAATAGAACCGTAGGCATAGGATCGAAGGGGACTAGACCTACCTGCTCAACAAACTAAAAATTTGTTATAATAAAATTTAGATGAAACTCAAAAAAATTCCGTTTAAAGAATTCGTGGAAATATATCACAAAGTCCCTAGAGCCACAATAGACGTAATTGTAGTTTCGAAAAAAGGTTTTTTGCTTACTAAAAGGGCAATTCCTCCATTCAAAGGTATGTGGCATATTCCTGGAGGAACAATTCTATTTATGGAACCAATCAAAAATGCAATAAACAGAATTATCAAAGAAGAATTAGGAGTTAAACTTAAAGATATCAAACATCTAGGAATAATTGAATACTTCAACGACGAAGGCAGGCACAGCATTAGCAGTTGTTATTTAGCCAAAATAAAAAACGGTAAACCAAGGGGAAGTAAACAAGGTAAAAAAATTAATTTTTTTAAAAAAGTCCCTCAAAAACTTATCCCAGAACAAAAAACTTTTATAAACAAGCACTTGCAAACAATTAAGGATTGTTTGTTATAAAATAGGCTCTTTATCCAACCTGCCTTACACAAATGAAACAAAAACTAAAAATTTTAATAATAGGCTTAACTGACAGGACTAAAGATCTTCAAGCACAACAAACCAGTCTAAAAGAAGCTGAATTACTCGTGGACACATATGGAGGAAATGTCGACAAGGTTATTACCCAAAACGCAAGTCATAAGGATAGTAGTACTTATATTGGTTCTGGAAAAGTCCAAGAGATAAAACGATTAGTCGAAGCAGAAGATATAAACATTGTTGTCATAAACGACCATCTCAAATCTAGTCTACTATTCACTCTTGAGAGTATTATCAGCGTCCAAAGTTCATGTAAAATTTGGGATCGTACCCAGCTAATACTTCAAATATTCAAAAAACACGCAAGTACTGCCGAAGCCAAACTCCAGATCAAGCTAGCCGAACTAAATCATCATGGGCCAGAACTAAGTGGGTTGGGTATCTCTATGTCGCGGCAAGCGGGGGGTATTGGAACAAGGGGAGTTGGGGAGAAAAACACAGAAATTATGCATCGCCACTGGCAAAAAGAGATAAAAACTGTTAAGAGTGAACTCGAAAAAGTTACCCAAAACCGACATCAGCAAATGAAGCATCGAAAGCAATCTGGAATTCCAACAGTATCAATCATTGGCTACACCAACGCAGGCAAAACTACTCTTTTTAATGCTATCAGCAGTAAGCAGGATAAAGTTGAAAATACCCTATTTGCCACTCTAGATAGCAGCGTTAGTAGCATGTATTTACAAAATATAGGCAAGAAAATATTCATTTCAGACACAATTGGATTTATCCAAGATTTACCTACTATGCTAATTGATGCTTTTAAATCCACTCTTTTAGAAACTATCAACGCAGATGTACTGCTTCACGTTATCGATAGTTCAGATAAAAATATACATCTAAAGATAAACACCGTTAATAAAATACTTAAAAGTATAAATCTAGAATCAAAACAACAAATATATGTATTCAATAAAACTGACATATTATCAAAAATCAAAAGAGACGAACTCTCAGAGAAATATCACAAAAACAAACATATTTTTATCAGTGCCAAAAATAATCAAGGTGTCGATAACTTGGTTGATATCATTGAAACCAAGCTTCTTAGCATGGGTCTAAAACGTGCCAGACACCTAAGCTACCTTGATAATTTGTAACGAGAAGAAATGATAAGGCAATGTTTTAGATTTTTTTTGTTTCTATTCATTTTTATATTTCTTTTGCTTATAGTTACAATATAATACAAGAGATTGAACATTTTCCACGGCTCGAGTTTAAATTACATTGTAGCTGGGAATTAAAAAGAGTTGTTTTGCAGTCATTAAAAAGGTTCGATTTAGTCTTTATAAAACTTTATAAAAATAAAATAATCTAATAATATGAAAAATATTAAACTTCTGCCAAATACTATTTTAGGCAAATGGTCTATTGCATTAATCGTTGTGATACCAATATTTTTTTATATCGGTATGTCATTCGTAGGTTTTTATGAATCTGTTCCGGCTGGAAAAACAATACCGCACGATATTGTTGTCAGACCCGGAGTAGCGTTGCCGATGTTAACTGGGTTTGTTTGCGGGATTGCGGCTTTTTTTATCGGTATTATCGATATTACAAGAAAGAAAGATCATTCCATTCTTGTATTTTTATCTACAGCAGTAGGATTTCTTATGCTGCTTTGGTGCCTGACTGAAATTCTTTTTCCTCATTAATTAAAATAGATGAGGCTTTTTTGTAATTTTAGAATAGGAGTTAAATATATTTTATCAATAAAAATACAAACCTCTTGTTTTCTTCTAGGAATAAGGTTAAGGGATGTGCTACAATAACATATGGGAAACTTTGATAGAGATAACAGATCTGGTGGTAGGGATAATTTTTCGAGACGAAGCTTTGGGGGTCGGGGTGGAGACAGACAAATGTATAGTGCAGTTTGTAGTGAATGTGGAAAAGACTGTCAACTACCATTTAAACCAACTAGCGGTAAACCAGTTTTTTGTAGTGAGTGTTTTGAAAAAAAGGGTGGCGGTTCAAGTCCAAGAAGATCTGAAGACAGAAACAATCGACAACCTCAAAACAACGCACAGATTGAGATAATAAATTCCAAGCTTGATAAAATTCTGGAGATGTTAAAACCTGTAGTAACAAAACCATTGAAAGAACCAAAAATCGAAAAGGAAATAGAGATTCAAACCGAAAAACCAATAGCCGTTGTTAAAAAGAGGGCAAGAGCATCTAAAAAAAACTCCAGCAAATAAAGCTAACCTAGCTATAAACCGCAATAAATTGTATAATTCAAGAAGTTAACCACATAAAAAATATTTCTCCTTTCTATTTAATATTTGTTTTGTGCCTTATCAGAAAAATTTTATTATGGACAAAATTACAACATTTGATTTATTGGTTGTCTATTCTGAAAGAGTTGCTACTAGTGCCAATTCTTTATCTAAAAATGTCATTGCACCATTCTCTAAAAATTGTGGTAGTGAGAACTATAACCTCGTTTATAGTTATTTTTTAGAAACTTGTCAAAAAAACAATTTAAAAACGGCTTTTACAACATCCGCTGACATTATCGGTGCGGGTGAATGTCAAAGTTATTGGCTTTTCAAAAATAAGATTTGGATAAAAGTCCGTAAAAAATGTTTTTCAAAAATAATTTTTGACAAATTCTCTCCAAAAAGTAAAGGAATTAAATTAAGACGTAAATTGTTTTTTTCTTCAAAAAGGATCAAACCTTTTAACAACCCATATATTTTTAACCTTTGTTTTGACAAACAAAAAACCTATGATAAATTTCATAAATTTTCTATTCCCACAATAGCCATCAACGGTAATACAAAAAAAGAAATTAATAAAAAGTGTCAATTACTAAAAGAAAAAATAGCCAACCATCCATATAGAGATGATTTTACAGACGAAATCATCATGAAGGACAGATTTGGAGCTGGAGGAAGAAGCGTCTATAAATTTAAAGATAATCAATCTGATTCAATGACTGCATTAATAAAAAAACATCAAAGAATATCATTTATTATTCAAGCATTTGTAAAATTTGATAAGGGATTTTACTATCAAAATTCTCCTGTTTCAACTGATATCAGACTAATATACCTTGGGGGAAAAATTGTTCAAACATATATCAGAATGGCAAGTAAAGGAAACTTTCTTTGCAATGAACACAAAGGTGGAGTGTTAAAATACATACCAAAAAACAAAATCCCTTCAAAAGTGATCGCAGTTTCAAAAAATATTGCTGAAATTTTAGGCAAAAGATCTTATCTAATTGCTTTTGATTTTATAATCAGTAACAATGGCAACCCTTATCTTCTAGAAGCAAATACTGGACCAGGATTGGACTGGAATCTGTTAATCAAAGAAAATGAAATTGAATCCAAAAAACTGATAAGAATTATTATAAAAGAAATAGCAAGAAGGATTAATCTGTCAAAGAATAATTTTAAAAGAAAAACGATAACAACTTCACCATTAGATATTCCAAGAACTAGTGAATATCCAGTGTTAATAAATAGTTTGGCGACGTTAAAAAATAATTAAATTTTTATTAATTGTTCAGATTTTTGGTAAACAATCTCAGAATAAGATATAATTCTTCCCAGATTAGCAATTCTAAAATCATTAATGACGACCATGAATATTGAACAAATAGGTAGACCAAATGATCCACCTATTGTGGAGCCAAAAGAATTTTTATTAAAACCATTTGAAAAATTGGAAGTCGGAGAACTTATAAAACCTCCTGATATTAACTTCTTAAAATGGCTTCCTAAAGTTTCTGATGAAACAGGATTAGTCTACCAAAAACCTCGATGGTTTGTGATTAAAGCTAGTGATCATGGAGTGCCATCATGGATTATGCCTCAAAATTCAGACATCTTGTTGCACTCACACCCTCACGAAGAAAAGGGAATCAAAAATGCCGAGGCTATACCCAGTATGAGGGATTTTTTAAATTGTTCACCACTGTCAAAGAATTTTATCGTCTCTCAAAATGGTATAACTAAATATCAGGCAGTCGAACCAAAAACCAAACAAAGACTTGAAATGGAAATAGTAAGAGGCAGATCATTTAATAAACATAAGATACAAGAGTATCTACAATTTTTGGAAGATATCGGGGCAATATTTGAAGTTTATTCTTGGAAAAAATTAAATGATGAAAAGTTGGCAACATTGTTATATTAAATAATTTGTTAAAATGAAGGAAAAGGAAATAATTGTAAACCATAATCGACTTGCTCAGCTAGAAAAAGACCAAAAAATAGGATAGAATGAGCTTAGATCAACCTACTTAGCTAAAATGAAGAATATAATTAAATGTAAAAATTGTGGTGCAGAAATAGAAATTTCTGATGCTTTAAAACATCAGTTTGAAGAGACAATTCGACTGGAAGAAGGAAAAAAGTTTGAACAACAATTGGAAGAAGTTAGAAATCAAGCTAAGAAAAAAGCTGAAAAAGAAATACAGGAAAAACTATCTAAAGAACTAAAAGACAAAGAAGATCAAATAGGGGAGCTTCAAGCCAGAGCAAAAAGAGCTGAAGATGAGGAATTAAAAATCAGAAAAGAAAAAAGAGAACTCAAAGAAGATAAAGAGAAGTTTGAACTTAAAAAAGAACGTCAGCTTGATGAAGAAAGAGAAAAAATAAGAAAAGCTGCCGTTGAGGAAATCCAAGAAAAAAATAAACTCGAACTTGCAGAATACGAAAAGAAAATTGCCGATATGACCAAGGCACTTAAAGATGCTGAAAGTAAAGGAAAGCAAGGTTCTCAACAACTACAGGGAGAGGTCTTAGAACTAGACTTTGAAAATCTATTAGGACAAACTTTTCTTGATGACGAAATTATCCCTGTTGGAAAAGGCAAACAAGGTGGAGATATTATCCAAAAAGTGAAAGGCAAATCAGGTCGAGTCGCAGGTGTTATCTTATGGGAAACTAAACGAGCGAAATGGTCCCCTAAATGGCTAAGCAAACTTCGTGAAGATGCAAGATCAGAAAGTGCAACCTTTGCTATTCTAATAAGTATAAATTTACCCCCTGACATAAATGATTTTAAACTAACCGAAGGAGTGATAGTTTGTTCATATAAATCAGCAATTCCTCTTGCGAGTGTTCTTAGACGTTCTGTACTTCATCTAGCCGTAGCCAAACAAACAGCTGCCAATAAAGATGAAAATTTAGAATTTCTTTATGACTATCTACAAAGCGAATCATTCAGACACAGGTTTGAATCCTTTGCCGAAGGAGTAAATGAAATGCAAAACGATCTCGATTACGAAAAAAGAGCTATGGAAAGAGTTTGGAAAAAAAGAGAAGTGCAGATAAAGAAAGTTCTACTCAACGTATCAAGAATGTATGGTGAGCTACAAGGCGTTATGGGCAATGCACTCCCTGATATCAAAACACTTTCCCTACCTCAAGGTGGTAAGAAAAAAAATAATTAAAAATATTTTAATAATGGAGTCAAACTAATACTATTTTATTATGTCTTTTATTGTCTATATTCTCGAATGCGCTGATAAGTCTTATTACACAGGTTGTACTAACAACTTAAAAGGAAGACTTAAAGAACACAATAGTTCCAAAAGAGGAGCGCATTACACCAAAATTCGCAGACCAGTAACACTAAAATATTCAGAAAGATTTAATACACTACTTGAAGCTAGAAGAAGAGAAGCAGAAATCAAAGGTTGGAGAAGAGAAAAGAAAGAAAGACTTTGGATAAAAAAATAATATCTCCCCAGCCAAACTAAAATCGAATGAGAATAATCCTAATCTCCTAGTTTGAATGAACCAAGAAGATTTTTTAACTTTTCAAGACTATCCCAATCATTAATAGATATAGGCAAAATTTGCTTTTTTGTTCTCTTCAAAGCATTGAGGTAAAGATTTATCTCTTTTTCTGATTTTAAATCTGTTTTAGTAAGAAGAATTATTTCCTGCTTATCTATTAGCTTTGGGTTAAATTCTTTTAGTTCATCTCTAATTGTTTGGTATCTTTTTATAAGATCATCAGTCTCACAAGAGATACAATGGAATAAAACGGAAACCCTTTCAATATGTTTCAAAAATTTAATTCCTAAACCTTTCCCTTTAGAAGCTCCCTTAATAAGTCCAGGAATATCAGCAATGATTTTTTCATCTAGCACCCCAAGATTGGGCTCAAGGGTTGTAAAAGGATAATTATCAATCTTAGGTTTGGCAGAAGTAAGTTCTCTAAGGAGGCTGCTTTTACCTGCATTAGGAAAACCAATCAATCCATAATTAGCGATCAACTTAAGATTAATTTCCAAATCTCTTTGCTGGCCTTTAAATCCTTTTTGAGCATATTTCGGAGTTGTATTAAGACTAGAACGATATTCAAAATTACCTAAACCTCCCAAGCCACCACTACATAATTGAAAACGATCATCTTTATTAATTACTTCAAAAACTTCTTTGGTATCCTTATCAGTAATAACCGTACCAATTGGCAATTTGACTTCCAAATCACTAGCATTTCTTCCGTTCTTTTTGTTATCCATCCCATCCTGACCATTTTCAGCTTTGATTTCAACACTTTTACTTAAATTGTTAAGAGCATAAATGTCTGAGGTGGCTAAAACATAAAGATTTCCACCCTTACCACCATTGCCGCCATCCGGACCTCTTCTGGTTTTAAAAAAAGAAACCTTACCATCGCCACCTTTACCAGCTATAAATTTAATATTAATTTCTGTAATAAACATAATTTTTAGAATATAATCTTCCTATCTATATTCTACATGATTATCTGAAGCAAGCTAGCAGAAATAATTATTTTTATAATCAATAGGTTCTCTTCCTAACTTTGATGTGAGATAATTATTTTAAGGATAAGGATATTACAAAGTAATCTACCCAAAACAAAATTTATGATAGAAAAATGTTCTCAATGTGGCCTTTGCTGTTCTTTGTTTTTAATAAATTTAACTGAAAAAGAATATCAATCAGGCAAATATAAAACTCAGTTTGAAGAATTTGGTTTAGTAAATAACTTCCATAAGGTATCCAAATATGGAATGAACACTCTCAAACAAAGAGAAAATGGTAATTGTATTTATCTCAAAAGAAACAAATGTTCTATTCATAGAATTAGACCTCAGGCTTGTAGAGATTTTCTCTGTACCTCAACTTTAAAAAAATTTAAAAGAATGATTGAGCAAATTGAAAAGAAACGAGCTAGTTTAAAAAAAGAAAAAAGTAAAAAATCAAACAAACTTGACAATTATTTATAGTGGAGATATCATTGGAGCTATTCCTATCACTGGGAATAATGGAGTGTTCATAATTAGTAAAGTTGTGAACTAGTAGTAGAATTCTGCCAAACAATAGCACCAAGCGAATTCTACTCTAAAAGTTCTTTAAATTTAAATAGATTATTAGTCTGAGGGGGATTAATAGAAGGTATTTAGTAAAATAGATCCTTAGGATATAGCCTCTAGTACATATATTATGATACTAAGCGATAATCAACAGGAACAAATAAAACTAAATATCTGAAATGAAGCAAGAGAGAAAGGAGCAAAACAAGAAAAATGCAACTTTCTATTAAGAAGAAGGGATTTAGACCACCTTAGGGGAAAACAAATGTTTAAACTAACTAGGTAATATTTGATTTCCAAATCACAGCACGCTGTGATCAAAGGGATTGTTCTAATTCCCTAAAAAATGTGGTTGAGAGAAGAATAATTTTCTTTTATTTTTTAATAAAATCAGACATTCTTCTCTCCCTAAATATTTTAAATCTATTTAATTGTACTTTAAAATAAAACAGAAATATTATTTTAAATTTAGACATCGGGAGTCTTACTAGGGATAAAAAAATAAAGATGTAATTGAAATTATCATTTCAATATTATCGATTTTATTTCTTGTATGTTTATATTATTAATAATTAGGATTAATGTATTAATAAAAGTTACCCTTGGACTCCCGACCAATTTTTTATAAAAGCAAAAAGAAAAATGTAAATATAAATCACTAACGATCTATATTTTTTCTTTTATACCTTAATGATTAATTAAAGTCTTTTTAGAAAAAAAGCATTTCTAACAAAAACTTTAATAATCAACATCTCGGAGTGGGGAAAATATTTTATCGTTAACTCGATATTTTCTTTCCCCCACTCCTTTTTTGATGGATTTTTTGATATAATATGCACACTTGCCGAGGTGGCGAAATTGGCAGACGCGAGAGACTTAAAATCTCTTGGTGATAATACACCGTGTGGGTTCGAGTCCCTCCCTCGGCACAATATAAAAATGAAACGGGGTGTAGCTCAGTTGGTAGAGCGCGCGGTTTGGGACCGTGAGGTCGTGAGTTCGAATCTCGCCACCCCGACAAAACTTGACTTATTAACTCAAAGTTCTATAATTGTCGACAAATGGCGAATAAAGTTAAATTAGGCTTTATCATCGTTGCCTTAACTTTCTTTCTTTTTCCTTTTAAAGTAAGTGCTATTATCGATGATCCTCTGCCTCTCAGTCCTACATTAACGCCTACAGATACACCTACTCCAACTCCCACATCAACCCCTACCCCAGAACCAACAGCTACACCAACGATTATGGAAGAAGACACTGAAGAAAATGAAGGAGTCATTTCAAATGAAGGAAAGAGTACAGCTATTTCTATAGAAAAAGGGGGCTCTCCAACTAATATATGGCAAATGGCAACTTTTGGATTAGTTATTGCCTTCTTAGCTATTATCATTGGTTTCATCTTAGGTGGAAAAAGAGACCAGAAAGAAAAACCTAAGTCTGAATCTCAGAAAGAAGAAGAAAACGAGAACGAGGAAACAGAGGAATAATCTTCTAAAAATTGAAGCTTTTCATTATTTTTGTTAAAATTACATATATAAGCGGGGATAGCTCAGTTGGTAGAGCGTCTCCCTTCCAAGGAGAAGGTCGCGAGTTCGAATCTCGTTCCCCGCTCATAAGCTCCCATAGCTCAACTGGACAGAGCGATTCCCTTCTAAGGAATAGGTTGCAGGTTCGAGTCCTGCTGGGAGTACTAAACTTCTTCTGCCCCAAACTTGAGAAGTCCTATAATATATAGTATAATCCTAAAACATGGACGAAGAAATAATTATTTATAAGTCAGATGATTCTGCGAAGTCTTTTGATCTTTATTCTCCTATAAAGAAATCTTTCAATAAGCTAAGACTAGGCTTTGTTGTTTTCCCTTTAATTGGTCTTATCTTTATTTCTCTTCCTTTTGTCATTGGAGAACTAAATTATTTACTTAATAAAAACAAAGAAAAGGTTGAAGTAGAGAGTAAGTTTCGCTATGTTTTATCTCCTAAAGACCACGAGTTTGAGCTTATTATTCCTAAAATCGGTGTTAGGACACAGGTCTTAACCAATGTTAGTGCTGCCAATGAAAAACAATACAATGAAGTTTTAAAAGACAAAGCTGCTCATGCCGCCGGATCTAGTTTACCTGATAAAGAGGGAGCTACTTATATCTTTGGTCACTCAACTAACTCTATATTTAACTTAAACTTTTTTAATCCTGTTTTTTATTCCTTAAAGAAATTAAACAAAGGGGATAATATCGCCTTAGTCTATAAGGGTAAAGTTTATTCTTTCCAGGTTGAAGAGCAAAAAATTATTAATTCTGATGAAGTATCTGAAATAGAAAACCTAAATTTAAGTGAAAAGAAACTAATTTTACAAACTTGTTGGCCTCCAGGGACAGCTTGGAAAAGACTTTTAGTTATTGCTTATCCCATAACTTGACAAGGATCAATTTATGTTGTATAGTATGATCTACTTTAACCTGCCTATAGTAAAGCAGGTTTTTTATATGAAAAAAATAAACTTATTAATTAAAGGTTTAATCATCGGAGGAATTTTAGGTCTTCTTATTTTCCCTAGGATTGTTTCTGGACGTT
>Ga0208769_1000512_pt1 | contig 18379 bp, 19 predicted proteins | sample AntAceMetag02UKC_FD_184768 | JGI IMG/M metagenome (GOLD analysis project Ga0208769, IMG submission 184768) | Saline lake microbial communities from Ace Lake, Antarctica- Antarctic Ace Lake Metagenome 02UKC (SPAdes) (version 2) | ecosystem: Environmental > Aquatic > Non-marine Saline and Alkaline...
CAACTACAAATCTTGCATTAACAAAACCCGAAAAAGCACCAAGCACATATCCTGATGCAGATGGTGTGTATCCATTAAAAACTGATGTTGCAATTGTTGGAAAAATAAATACAGATATAATCCTGAGATTAAATGAAGTACAATTTAGAGCAGGTAAACATGAAAATGATGATGTACTGAAACTTAACACCAAAAATCCTGCAAGCATTAATATGATTTATGAACCACTTGAGGGTAATGATGAAGACTATTATAGCAACACAATCATCCAAAGTGATAAAATTGCCTTAATTAGTCATGATGGAAATCCTAGTTTTAAGGCTGCTAGAATGACTTCAGAGGATAGAGTGAGGATATTCGAAGAAGGACATCCGATAGCACGTGCAGATGTCTTAATTGAAGCCTTAGAGGTCATCAGAGTGGCATTAGTTAATCATATACACGGATATTCTGGATTACCAGCAGATAAAATTGGTATAATTAAAAAACTCGAAGAATTACAATTCGAAGCAATCCAACAAAAAAATATTGTAACTAATTAAATTCTTCATATATTTGTTGCAATGAATATCGATATTCCTAATAAATTCTTCACATCATTCAATAATGTTACATTCCATGATGAACCACATAAATATTATGTGGATGGTAAAGAATTGATAAGTGTTACCACAATAATTCATCGTTATCAAGAAGAATTTCAAGAAGATTATTGGTCTAAATATAAAGCCGATAAATACGTTCTCACTCAAAGAGAAGTTCTACGTGCATGGAAGTTCATAAACAAAAAGGGAATAATTAAAGGTTCGGCAATTCATGATTATGCCGAAAATCTGTTTCAAAACAAAATCTTTCCATATCCCAAACAACTAATTCTTGATGAATTCGGTTTTGACCCCGTTTTAGATGAATATAATATAACAAAAAAACACGTTGATAAATTCTATAACGATGTCAAGGGCAAATTGATTCCGATACGAACTGAGATGATTATATACGATAATGAGTCGTTAATCGGTGGGATGCTTGATATCTTGTTTTATAACGTCAAAAAGAAAGTGTTTCAAATCTGGGATTGGAAAACAAATAAGAAATTCGATAAAGTCGTGAAATCAAGACATTTTCACGATAAACTAATGGTGTTGGAAGACAGTGATTTGGAAATTTATTCATTACAACTGGCAATGTATAAATTTATTATAGAAAAAATCACGGGAATCCAACTTGGAGAATCATATGTGGTTTGGTTCAGTCACAACAATGATAGTTATGAAATAATCAAAACCAAAGACCGTGAGTATTATGTTAAAATGATAATGGCTGATAGACTCGCTGAACTCGCTGCATGATAACTAATAAAAAAAACCACGTAGTTAGTACGTGGTTTTATAATATCAACTAATTTACATCTAACTAATTGATTATAAGTTAAGTATGCACCGCCATGGCTGGAGTTCCAAAGTAATATTTGTTAATTCATCATTGGTGTAATCGTTGTCACCAAAATCAATACTTGTAATCATACATTGCTCCAAAGTCCATTTTTCGACTTCAACACCTGTTGGGTCTAATGATTTAAGTGTAATATCTTTCTTATAACCTGCTGCGTATCCCATACGACCTGTAAGTGATTCTGCGTGTAAACGAACCCACTCCATAAGTTGTTGAGAAGTAGACGGACCTATCGGGTCAAGAAATGTCACTGACATCGTATCCCAAGTATATCTACCAGCAACATAATTTTGTTCGTTCATAAACATAATCGGGACGCTATTGATTTTCATTGAAGGTCTCTTGAACTTCTGAACCTTCCAAACCTGAATTCCTAATGCATTATCGAATACGGCAAAGAATCGGTTAACTCTTTTTGGTTCGTATTCGAACGGCATCGTTCTTATCATTGTTTCTTCTGCTGCCATTTTATTTAATTGTTAATTTTCTGCTTATTTTTGCGTTTAATAATAAATACTCGGCTATTTGAAAACTACACCGAATAAAAATAACAAAATTATTTAGGCATCTGACCTGTTCTCTGAAAATGTTTAAATTCTTTTCCAGTTAGACTTTCCATTGTACGTGGTGCTGGTTTTTCAACAACAACTTCTTCAGTTTCATCTGATAATGGATATTGTGGAGACCCATCATTTTCTAAACCAGATAAATCACCCTTAATTAGAATTTCGATTGGATCATTAATGAATTCGGGTGCAACATATGCAACTTCTTCAGTAGGTGCTTCTAATTCTTTCTCAACCTCTTCAAGTGTTGGGAGTTCTTCATTAAACATTTCTTCAACTTCAGGTGTAATTACAGGTGCTTCAGCAACCTCTTCAGTAACAACTGCCTCAAGTACCACTTCTTCTTTTATTTCTTCAACAACTTTGTTTTTATTTTTTTTCCTCATAATTTTTAATTTAAAAATAACGTTATTTTTAATAAATACTGAAAAAAAGAAAACCCACTAAAAGTGGGTTTTCCAACTCTAAAAAAATCACATTATGCCCCAGCTTCATCAAATGAAGCACCTGAAGGTGTAATTGTAAATGTAATGCCAATAAATTCAAGAGCACGTGTTGGTTTTAAGAATATTTCTCCATATAACTCATTTCTATCACGAGTTTCTGGAGTATTCTTACTATCATCCATTTTAATTCTGAACTCACTCAAACCTCTTTCTCTTTTAATACTATCGAGAATTGGGTTTGTTTTATTCAGGAATTGGTCAACAGTTGCTTGATCATTCTGGTCGAATACCAATCTGATTGCGATATTAGCAATAAGAACCTTGATTTGAAGTAGAAGTCTACGAACATTAATTCTATCAAGAGCACTTTCTTTAACTTGAAGTGTCTTCTGTCCAAAAATTGCAGTTCCTGCATCAGCAAAATCAGCCATTGGGTTAACCCTACCAGCATAAAGAATATCACGTGCATCCAAAGAAAGTTTGTATTGTGATTTCAGTGCACTAGTTACACCACGGTTAAGACCAGCAGGTGCAAACCAAGGGAATGAAACGTTATCAGTAAATGCCATTGCTTTCACAACCTCACCAGTTGCGGGAATGTAAATATTAACATTATTCTGGGTGTCACGTATTTGAATCCAAGGGAAGTAAGTGCAAGCATAACTACTGTCAATTCCAGTATCATCCAATAAATCAGCGATTTCAGTTGCTGCATTAACATCAGCCTTACCACTATCACCAACTGTTGGTATAAAATCAAGAGTTCCTTGTGGAGCATCAATAATATATAAAGTATCAGTTCTTTGTTCTTCAATCATGTCGATTGTGTTTTGAACCAATGTTGTTTGGTATGCCCAATCAATACCCGGGGTTGCAAAAAGGTTAATTGTAACGTTCTCAGGATTAGCAAATGTATTAATTGCCATTTCCCATGCTTGGAAGTCATTCGTTGGAACAACCAATGGTTCGCTCGGATGACCACTCTTTGTACCACCCTGAACATAATTATCATCGTATGAACGTTCTCTTCTATTAACATCCCAACCATCAAAACCACCAGCAGGAACTACTGTGAATTTTCTTGTTTTAACATTATAATATGGGTTTGATGAACTATCGGTATCAGCATATGTCTGAAATTGTCCAGCACCGACTTCAAATTCGCCCGATGTGGTCACACCTGTTGCGCCACTATCCATATGGAATCCTTTGGTTTTAGTAAAACCAGTTGTAGGTTGTCCACTATAGAAATTATCAAAATCAAAGAAATCTTGATTAATACCGTCACCAGTATAAGCGAGTTCAGATACACCTAAATAAGTTTTAGTAATTTTGTCAGTATCAGCATAACTTGTTTTATAAAATATTTTTGGTGCAATACCTTCAGTTACTATATCATCAGTAACTGCTTCAGTATAATTATTGAACATGAATCCTTCAAAACCTGCTGGGAATACATCGAGAGGAAGTTCTTCTGCGATTTCAACCATGACGTATTTACTTTTAAGCGTATATTCACCATCACTTGTACCAATACGCTGTCCAATATAATTTGACTGACCTTTAATCATCGTATTTCTTGAAAATGTTTCCAATATAATTGGAGTTGCATCAGTATCGTAGAAAGCACGAATTGCAACATCAAATTCTCCAGTATACGGATCAATATTTCCAATACTGATTTTAATTTCTTGGTTTGCTGCATCACCATCAGAAATACTAATAAGTTTAAAGAGTCTATCAACAGTATTACCTTTTAATTGTGATACAACCCAAGGTGTTTCTGGTGTCTTGAAACTAGTTTCATAATCACTAAAATAATCGGTAGTACCAGTAATCATTTGAGTATTAACTGCGTAACTAATACCATCGGCATCAAGTTTCTCAATAAGGTCAGGATAAATTGCCTGAACCCAAATCATTGTAGTTTTATCTTTCGGTGCGTAACCAATTACATTAGGTACGAAATTACTGTTATTGGGATTTAATGATACACTGTATGTTGAAGTCGTTGCTGTACTCGAAGCAACCAAAGTAAAATTAGCATAAACATCACCAGTTGGATTAACACTATTACTTGTTGTGTTTCCAGTAATCACAAGATTATCTGTTAAGAATGTTGTGACTGGAACAGAATCAACTGCTGTATTTGAATCACCCCTACTTCTAATTACACCAAGAACCATGTTCTCATATTCGGTATAAGATGTTCCAGTATATGTTGTCGTCACATCAGTAGTTGTTCCACTACCAGCATTATATGTTGTTGCTGTAAATTCATGTACAATTTGTGTGAAAACATCACCACTTTTTGTATAGCCAGATTCAAGCGAACCAGTAGCACTAAGACTACCCAAAGCAACCCCAAGATATGTACCGCCTGTAAATGTATTACCTGTGGTTGTTACAGGAGAACCCGATATTACTGCTGTTGACAAATCAATACCAGCATCTAAGGTGATATTCCAAGCACTACCTGCCTCATATCCACTAAGTCCCAATACTCTAGTTACCCAAAGTTGCTGTGCTTCCTCAAGGAATGCATTTGCCACATAAGGTAATTGGTATTGTAATGTTCTTTCAGCATTCGAAAATCTTTTAATGCTTTGTGCACCAAATCTTTCTGAAAACTGAGTCTGGTCTTGAATGAAGACTGGTTCGAAAGCTGGTCCTTTCAATGTTTCACCAGCCAACCCTAAAGTTGTTATACCTACATTACGTGTTACGTAAGTCAGGTCACGTTCTTTAAATTTTACACCCGGAGAGGTAAATACGAAATCTGCCATGTTATTTATTATTTAAGTTTTTATTATTTTTTTAATTATAAGCAATGCTCATTCTTTTTCAATAAATACTTAAAAAATATCGAAAAGGTGTTTTAACGCAATTATTATCACGCTGTCATTCTTCTCCATATATCCAAATTCTCAGGTTTTTCATTTTTTTTCCATTCGATTTTCTGAAATTCAGAAATTTTTACTTGAAATTCGGCTCGATTTCCTTAAATTTATTTTTATAAAAACATGAAAGTTTTTTCGTATTATGTTCTTTTAAATGAAAACTATGTTTTATAATTAAATTTATTGACTTTTAGTAAATGTAAAAGTATTTATGTATAAGAACAATATACAATTTAATATTATGGATAATGTTAAAAGCAATTAAAATAAGAATTTATCCCAATCAAATCCAAGATAACTATATGGTTAATCTATTGGGGTCTAGTAGATTCGTATATAATAATTGTTTAGCATATCGCATCGATAGATTTAATAATTATGACGAAACTATTGGGTTTGGTGAATTAGGAAAATACTTAACAAGTTTAAAAACTAAAGAAGAATATCGGTGGCTTAAAGATGTACACTCTAAAGTATTACAACAATCAATAATTAATTTAGAAGCTGCATATAAGTCATTTTTTAAGAACGGTACTGGATTCCCTAAATTTAAATCTAAACATAATAATAAACAGTCTTGTAGATTTCCTTCAGATGCCATTGGTAAGATTAAAGGTAATAGAATTAATATCATTTTACCACTAAAAAACATACATTATAAGTGTTCTATTAATGATGAGAAATACCTTAACAAACAACAGAAGAATATTAAGTCAGCTACATTAACTAGAACTAAGTCAGGTAAATATTATTTTTCAATTTTAATTGATAAACCAAATAAAGTTTTACCTAAACCTAAAAATGATGTTATTGGATTGGACTTAGGAATAAAGGATTTTATAATTACTTCTAATAATGATGTTTATAAGAATATTAAAATTAGAAGAAATAATCAAAAGAAATTAATTAAACTTAATCGTCAACTAAGTACAAAAGTTAATGGTTCAAACAATAAAAATAAATCAAGAATTAAATTAGGTAGGTTTCATGAAAAATTAAATAATCAAAAAGAAAATTATTTACATCAGATTTCAAATCAATTACTTAATGAGAATCAAGTTATAGTAATTGAAGACCTAAATGTAAAAGGGATGATGAAAAATCATCATCTAGCTAAATCAATACAAGAACTTTCTTTATATAGATTCAAAGAAATACTGACTTACAAAGCTAAGTGGTATAATAGAGATTTAATTCAGATTGACAGATTTTTCCCTAGTTCTAAGTTATGTAATAATTGCAATTATAAGAATAATAATTTAGAGTTAAAACACAGAAAGTGGCAATGTCCTGAATGTGGCATTCAACATGATAGGGATTATAATGCAGCACTTAATATTAAGAAAGAAGGAAAGCGGTTATTAAAAATAACAGAAGACAAATTAGGGTTGAGTTCACCCGAATTAACGCCTTTGGAGAGTATCTCAATAGAGACTCAATGAATTAGGAAAAGAATATTTTCATTTATTATAAACTAAATGAAAATGGGACTATTAGTATTTATAAAAAACATTTTAATCATGAATAAATCACAACGAATTTATTTGAGTAGTGGGGATACTGGAAACGACAATCAAGATAAGTACATAACTGTTAAACTCGAACAAGATACTGAGACTCTTGAATTTATGTCATTAAGCCTCGGAACAACCGATGTGTATCAAAATTTTAATGCGGATTATGGTGTATTGGTTGGAAGAGTAATTGCCAATGGCGGTATTGGCATACCGAACGCCAAAATAAGTATTTTTATTCCAATTAGTGATGAAGATACTGTAAATAGTGAAATTTATAGCATTTATCCCTACACAACACCACGAGATGAAAATAATGACGGCAAACGATATAATTTATTGCCACGAGTTTCACAAAAAAATCTAGAAACACAACAACTTGAACCAAAACAGGCGTTTGGTAGTTTTCCAATTAAAGAAGAAGTTGTGGGAAACCTACCATTCCTTGAAGTTTATAAAAAATATTATAAATATACGGCACTTACTAATAATGCTGGGGATTATATGATATTCGGCATTCCTGTTGGCACACAAACTGTTCACATGAGTTGCGATATTACAGATATTGGTGAATATAGTATGAATCCAGCCAGTATGGTAACTAATCTCGGATATTCACCAAACCTTTTTACAAATAATAATACCAGAATTAAATCGAGCAGTGATTTGGGTGACTTACCAAATATCGAAACACAGGAAATAACAGTTGATATTGTGCCATTCTGGGGAGATACTGAGAATTTTGAAATCGGTATAACCAGACAGGATTTCAGAATCAGAGCGATACTAAATAGTACATTTACTATGTTTGGAAGTGTCTTCTCAGACCAAGCCAATATGTTGTGGGGTTCTGATGTTAATGGAATTGCTCGTGAAATCAGGGACTTCTTTTTCGTCTACCCCAATCATGAGAACGGAGGTGGAGATAGTGATTGGATAGCGTTGGGTGCTGGCTCAAAAAGAATTGGTGTGGTAACAGAAACCATATATTATTACCCATCAAATATCAGTGATGCTGAAATTGATTCGGGAGACCCAGAAATACAAATGATGAAATTAGACCCATCCAATTACTCTGTTTATAAAAAAGACGGTGATTTCGTTTTCATTATAAACTGTAATAGAGACAAGATTGTGACAAACGAACTTGGAGTTAAAATTCCTGTTGCCTATGATGATCCTAATGGTGTATTTACTAAGTTCAGGGGATTCGTGACTCTCGAAATAACTAGTGAAAATTTACTCATGAATGGTAGTAGTGATTTTGGTGGAGATGCCACAACAATAAAACCATTTAGAATGAAACTAAAGTTTCCACAATACGCTGGTTCTGAACAAAGTTTTGATTCTGATAATGGCACAACATCACTTGCTTGGAGAAAACAACACGCTGTTTTTGAAAAAGGCAAATTTTATAGTTTCTCAAAATTTCATGGAACAATTGCCAATAATGATGGTAGCGATCCCTACCAATGGAACAATATTCAAGATGGAAAATTTTTTGGTGGTGATGTTATTAATGTATTGGGAACAGATGCCAGATTCAATGCAAGTGTTATAGTTTCTGGTGATCAAGATAATGTTCTTAATTCGTTCACCCAATTTCCTACTAACCTTTCAACAACACCAACACGTTTTGGTGCAAACTGGTTGAATTTGAGTATATATTTACCACAAAGTGGATGGATGCTTGACGCAAAAAGTAATCTTAGGGAAGCGGTAACAAACGACTGGTTTCGCCAACAAAATGAGGACGCAACTGCTTATAATGAATATTATTTATACAACAATACCCAACCAATTGTTGCTGGAGATTTAAATACAAAATGGTTTCCTCGTTCTGATATGCATTGGACTGATATTATTGAAGTGCCTCTAAATGATATCGTAGAAATGAATAATATAGATAGTAAGGGATTTAAAGATAACGTATTTGGTGATTCATATACCATTCAAGGTCAATATCGAAATGGTGATTATGTACGACCAGATTGGAGTGTCACAACTCCTTGTCCATATAAAGGCGGGAGGAAGGATGGTAATGCGAATGAAACCCAAACGGATAAAGCATATTATTTTTATAAAGGATTTGATACTGCTGACTGTATCAAGTTTCTATTTGAATTGGGTTTGGTGACATAAAAAACCCCTCGGTAGGGGGTTTTTGTTATTTTGTTAGAGTAAAGACCCCGCCAATAGGCAATGCCTTATATATTGCGTCTGCCATTTCCAATACCAGTTCTGTCCCATCAAACGATTCGACCTCTTTGATTTCAAACTTAACAATGTCTTCACAGTTAATTTTATTGTCAACAAACGTATAACTATAAGTTGACTGAGCGGGAGAAGCACCACCGTCCATACAATCATTGTAAATTGTCATGGAAGTGTTTGTTACATCCAGTAAACTCATGGTAGTACCATTATAGTTGAGATTCAACCCAATATCACAATCGGTATAGAGTTCACCATTGAACTCAAGAGATTGAAAGTTCCAATCACCCATTAAATCAACAGTTGTAATTTGGGGGTCTGGAATCGGGTCGTCTTTTTCACAACTGGTGCTCATCAGAGCAACAGCAAACAGAATTGTTAATAAATAAGTTACATTTTTCATAATTAAAATTTTAGTTAAACATAATTATTATACGAAAACAAATTAGAAATGTTACAAAAATCAGAAAAAATTTTGTAGGTATTTATATTATATGGATAATAAGGTCGAAATATTACTTGGTAGCGAGAAGAATATTAACAGTATTAATGTTAATGGTTACGGTAAAATTGAACTAACCAATAACGTGTCAGAACTCACGGAATTCACAGTAAATGATATCGTTAATGCTACTGAGGTTTTTGATGCTGAACGAGAAGAAAATCAGGTTTATCGAATATATGGTAGAATTGAATACATGTCATTATTGAATGGATTAAAAACTAATTATTCGATATTAAAAGACTTTTTTAACCCACAATATACTGGAAATTCGAAATCTATATTGAATTCGTTCGATTTTTATCTCGTAGCACCCTCTTCAGGAACAACATATACTGAAATTACAAACACGAATTACTATAAAAGAAGTTTTGATGTAATTGCAGGGAAAGACGATTTTGAAATATATAATGCTGGTTTCAGTAATAACATATATGGGGAACAAGTATATGGTTTTAGTTTTAAGTCAGATTTTGATGTTAGTAATTTTTATGATAAACTTGGTTTTCCATTGACCGAATTATTTCTATATGCTCAATATAAACAACAAACTTTACCAGCAGAACAAATATCATATACGACTTGGTCAACAACCACAGGACTTCCAAGTAAGGTGACGTTAAACAAGAAAGATTTGGTGGTCGGTGATAACGTTGAAACCAATAACGGTACTGATATTAATGACATAATTGAATACATTCCCGAAGAATATTTTCAATCACAGATTAGTAGTCAAACATTTTATATCAGAACACCGTATAACTTGGGATCACAATGGCTCGAATGGAGTTACAATCCCCTCATCCCATTCAAATTAAGATACCTTGACGGTGTTGTTAGTGTTGCAAAACTTGCTCAAATCGTTGAAAGTGCCACAACTCTGAATGTTATTCCAATTAGTAGTCCAAGCAACCAACTCAACGCAATCAAATCAACAAAACAAATATTGTCAACAGGTTCGACAAACATTATCCAATGGTCTGCCCAAACCAGCACTTATTTTGATTGGATACCATCAAATGGTCGTCTTGAATTTCAACATAGTGGAACATATGAAATTGATTTCAAAACACAGATATATTTACCTGATGGCACTGATAAATATATTGCAATAACATATTTGGAACAATATAATGGTAGTGAGTGGGATGAGATTGATGATACGACAAGGAAGTATCTAATAACAAACGCAATGCAAGGCATGAATATCGTCATGGAATTTGATGATGGTGATGAAATTAGAATAAGAACCAGATTAATCCCTAATCCAGATGAGAGAAGAATGTTTCTGATTCCAGACTATGCTTTGATGTTAGTAGACGATGGTAAATATGTTTGGCGTAACATTTTACCACAGGGATACATCGATCCAATCACAAACCTTGGGGTAGATTACCCATTTTTTAATAAAAGAAGGTATTTGTTTGAACCAATTGTATTTGAAGTAGTCCCAAATCTAACTGAAGATGAAGATTTAGAACACCCGAATACTCAAGAGGTATTTAAGGAGATTTCATACCATCAAAACACAACAACCATAAATATTACACCAATTACTGATTTAGATGATATAGAAAAGCCATGTCAATAATTAAAGAAAGAATAAAATTTAATAATGAAGACGTTATCCTAAAAATTAATTTAGGTATTGGAAACAATCTTAGTGGTTATCAACAAGAAATAGATGAATTAACCGAGGATACAAAAGAGGAATTAATAAATCCCGTTATTGATTATGAGGTGGATAGATTTCAATATAATTCAAGTAATGAAACAACAACATTAACATTCTATTTCACACCTGATAGTAGTTCGGCAGATAACACATTCCTAACCAACGGAGCAGGTTTTAGTGAAACTGAAATCAATTCAGAAAGTTTGGTAGTACTCAATAGTTTTTTTATTATGGACTTCTATGATGTTTTTGATAACTACACGCAGACCAAAATATTCACAATTTATAATACCAAGATATTGGATAGTGTTGTAAGTGGTTCTTATCCCATTCCGACATATGAAATCGATAATGTTAATAATGCGAATCAATTTTATTACTGGTACATCCCCAAAGAATTTATTGAAGCACAAACAGGTTCAACAGTAACTGGTTATGTTAAATTTAGTTTTTATAATGCGAAATTAGGTAGAGTTTCATTATTCTATAATCAGGCAAATGCTGGTTTAAAGACCCCAGAAAAAATGTATATTGAAGCCACATTGAATTTGAATACCATGACATGGGAATTTAATTCAGATGCTGTGACCTTCTTTGAATTACCATCAAACTATGCTTATGTTAGTAAAGTGAATGATGCTGTTGATAATTTCGATAACCTGCAACAAAATCCACCAACTGGCGTATTTAATCCCGAAGACGGACTATATGATTAAACAATCGTAAGACCAATTCTTGGCTTTCTGATAGTTTTAACGATTTCGAATTCCTTTTCGTCTTGAATGAAACCCAGAATCTTCAATGCATATTTCGACACAAAGAAGCGGTCACCATCAATATTTTCAATTGGATTACTTTCTGCAAAACCTTCAAAAAGTAATGGCAATGGATTTCCGCTAATCCAAACATATTCTTGACGACTTGCAAAATTTTTAAGCACTTGTTCATCAAATTGGTTTACGTCAACACGGTATTTGGTAAAAAGTGCTACTTCGTAGATCAAGTCAACATTCACGGGTTCTGGCATTCTAAATTGCAAGTAAATAAGCTGACCTTCATCCATTATAGGAACATTCACATACCTGAACTTACGGGGTTGTGGAATTCTGTATTTCGTACCAAGTCTTGTACCAGCCTGTTTATCAATACGTCTTATTGTAATGTAGGGTGTGGGCACGTTCTTATCATTATCCATGAACTTCCAAGTTTTACTGAATTCACCCCAACGGTCATTGTCAAGATAGAAGGTCGGAACATTTCTACCATCCAGAGTCAGTTTCATGCCATCAAGATTAACATAATCAAAAAGTGCTTGGTCTAAATGTTCGAGCAATATGGTTCTGGGTAGATACTTGGTTTTAGTGTCGGTCAGACGCATAAGTTCTTCAATTCTATCCATACCATACTCAAGATAATTAGTACCGATTTCTGGTGGATCGACATCCAGTGTTAATTTTTTCTTTTTTGGAAGTGACATGTAAACTTTTTATATAAATACTCTTTGATTTTAATTATTTATTAACTATATTTACCCAATTAATGACATAAGATGCTCATAGAACGAAAAGAAGTGCTGAAAGAAGATGGAACACTTGGATATATTGAATCCGTTTTTAAATCAGACAATATACTCAAAACCACCTATTTTCCTGACAATCAAAGACTATATATCGCATTTAGTCGAGGCAACACCTATTCATATGGAAATATTGGTCAGGAATTTTATGAGAATTTTGAGGATGCCGAATCTCACGGCAAGTTTTTCTACAAAAACATAAATAAAAATCCACAACATCCTTATCGTAAAGAATTTACACTCTACCCACACGAAGTACAGGAACTCAAGGAAGTCGTGGAGAATCATAAACCAGAAGAAGATGATGAAACCTGAACAATATGAAAATATGGTTGCATTACTTAAAGAAGCATTGGACTTCTATGGTGATGAACATAATTACGATCAACCAACTGGTAATACTGCATTAATTGTTATGGATAGAGGTTCACAAGCCAGATTTGCTCTTGAAAAAATCAAAGAATTTACTGAAGCCACTGATAAAATGGAAGTCGAATTCGTAAAAAATATGGTTGATGCAATTGAAAATGATGATAGTCCTGAGAATGTGATGAAAATAATTGAAAACTATAAAAAAATTGGAAGTGGAAATTAAAACATTTGACGGATATCAAAAAGAAGCGGTGGCTCTCAAGATTAGTCTTGATAAATTTCAAAAAATATTTCCTAATATGAGTGATGACATCATCAAGTTAATTGCTGTCACATATGATGGTTTGGGTCTGGGTGAGGCAGGTGAAGTACAGGGAAAAATAAAAAAAATTATTAGGGATAACGGTGGCATAATTGATGAAGAAGCGAAAAAAGGAATTCTTCTTGAAATTGGTGATACATTATGGTATTTAACATCATTATGTGAGAATCTTGGAACTACATTAGAATATGCAGCGACATTAAATATTGAAAAATTACATGCACGTCAGAAAAATAACACACTACATGGTAGTGGAGATTATAGATAGTTGGAGATTTTTCATGGTACATTAGTATTTGTTACAAACAATACCAAGGATGTTTTAATAACATCAGCAGAAAACTGGTTTACCAGACTGTGGTGTGCCATTACTAATCCAATTCGTTATATTTTCACTGGACATGTAAGATATTAAAATAACAGTATTTAAAACTATCGAGATTATGAAGGGCACAACTGGAATTAAAAGTAGACGTGAAAGAGCGTTAAAAATGCTCCAAGAACAACTAAAAAGAGGTACTAAACCAGAAAAATTTGGTGGTAAAACAACATCAAATATGGTTTCTCTTACTGATAAAGATAAGACCAGAATAAATAAGGAAATAGAAAACCTATCACCACTAAAAAAGGGAAAATAATATAATGAAAGCATATCTTGATGTATTACAGAAAATTCTTGACGAAGGTGTCGAAAAAGAAAGTGGCAGAGCAAACATGCCAAATACAATAGGAATTTCGAAAGCCGATATCAGTATGGATTTGTCTGAAGGGTTTCCATTACTTACCACAAAGCACATGTTTTGGAAAGGAATCGTGCATGAACTCCTATGGTTTCTCAGGGGCGAAACCAATATTAAATACCTTGTAAATAATAATGTGAATATTTGGAATGGTGATGCCTATCGTTGGTATCTCAAATATGCTAATGCATTGGAAGAACCCGATTATGAATATCATGTAGATGATCCTAATGAAAACAAAACCAGAGTTTTCACAATGGAAGAGTTTATTGAAAACATTAAAGCTAGTAGACTCGGTTCACATAAAGAGTATAGACTTGGTGACTTGGGTAAAGTCTATGGTCACCAATGGCGTAATCAAAATGGCATTGACCAACTTCAGGAAATCATGGATGGTCTGAAGAAGAATCCATATAGTCGTTATCATATTCTTGACGGCTGGAATAAAGCCGATTTCAAAGACATGGCACTTCCTCCTTGTCACCTACTCTATCAGTTTATCGTAAGACCATTGAGTTTTAAAGAAAAGATTCAATGGGTTATGAGAAATACTGATGTTGAAATGGAAAATCTTGCAATTACTGAAACAGCATATGGTGATGATGTCCCCAAATTCTATCTCGACCTGAACATGTACCAACGCAGTGTTGACACACCTCTCGGTTGTCCCTTTAATATCGCCAGTATGTCCTTATTATTAACCATTATTGCAGAAGCGTCAAATATGATTGCAGGTGTAGCTAACTGGATAGGTGGTGATACTCATATATATGTGAATCAAATTCAAGACGTAAAAGAACAGTTAAAAAGAGAATCACGTCCATTACCTAAATTATTAATCAATAGGCGAATTAATTCTCTCGATGATATTATCAATCTAACTGTTAATGATTTTGTTCTGAAAGACTATAATCCACACCCCAAAATAGAATTCACATTATCTGTTGGGTTAAAGAAAACGTAGGACTATCTTACAACTTTTCATTATACGAGTATTTATGATAAACAAATATAATGATAGGAATATATAGAATTAGAAATTTAATAAATGATAAGTGTTATTATGGTTCAGCAAAAAAAATTAAGAGAAGATGGACTCGACATAAATCACAGTTGAAATACGACAGACATGAAAACATAATTCTACAAAGGGCGTGGAATAAATATGGTGAAGAAAATTTTGTATTTGAAATTATTGAAGAATGTGATGAGAAGAACATATTAGTTGTCGAACAAAAATATTTGGATTTAAAACCCAAATATAATATTGGTGAACAAGCATCTGGTGGTGATAATATGAAAAATCACCCCAATAGAGATAATATCATAAAGAAAAGGAAAACAAAAATTAGGGGGATGATTAATGAAATGTCCGATGCCGAAAAAAAGAAGATTTGGTCAAGACCCAATGAAATGAACGGTAGGTGGAAGGGTGATAAAAAGGTTAAATATTGTAAATGTGGTAAAGAAATCAATCCCATAAGTACCACTTGTTCGAGATGTAGAGATAGAACGGGAAAAAATAATTCCTTTTATGGAAAAAATCATACAACTGAAACAATTAAACATTTGTCCGAATCTCGCATTGGTAAATATTCTGGAAACCAAAATATTCAATTTGAAATCGATGGAGTTGAATATTTTTCACTTGGAGACGCATCTGGGAAATTAAATATTCCGATAGCAACAATAAGATGGAGACTTAAATCAAAAAATCTGAAGTTTTTGAATTATAAATATATTTAATTGAATGTTAATATTGTACATATTAATATTACTATTGGTAATGGTTATTCTATTGCTTGCAATGGTATTATATCTCTTTGCAAAAAAATCAACGTATCTATCCAATAAAGAAAAAGAATTTATTGTTTTTGTCATGGATATCTTCACGGAATACGGTGATGATTTGGGTATCCAAACCAAGGAACAACATGAAAAACTCGTAGAAGAACTCGAAAAAATAAAAACCAAACACTTGAAATGATTTTATGTTTTATTTGGTTTAATAATCTCCTTCATCACCGAAGGGTGTATACCCTTCACCACCACGGTCATATTCTGATGGGTCACGCATTTGTTGACCACTTAAATTGTACCAAGTATTGGTTTTAGGGTCAAACAATTCCTGTGATTGACTCGGAGAATAATATTCTTTATCCAGAGGATTCCCATCCATACTGTACAGGCTTTCGGTTCTTACACGACCAACATGTTCTCTGTCGATATTTTTTTCTTGTGCAAATTTCTGGAATTCTGGTGTGGCAACAACATCATCAATCGCATCAAAATACGCACTTCTTTCCTCATCTATTGGGTCTAATTCACCAAGAAAATCACCGTCTTTATCATATATAAGATATACTCTCATACGTTTGAAATTTTCACGGTCTTCATTTAATTTTGGTTTGAAATCCATATTAACTTTTCCCATAACCTCAAATAATCTTTGTTTGTTTTTCATATTATTAAATTTATCATAAATACTTATTAAAACCCCTTGGTTTCGCTTAAGAATGGAACAACGTCTTCCTTCACAGGAACACCCACGATTTTTTTCCAGTATGGTTTAAAACCACCTATGGTTTTCTTGGTTTCATCAGCAACATTATTTGCACTCTCAACTTCGTAATATCTATTCTTTTCACCACTCATGTTGTATTCGATAATATCACCTCTATCAATTTCAATCTGTTTTTCCTGCAATTCCTTGAAATAAACACCAAAACCAATATTTCCACTATCATCACGTGCGATACCACCCTGATTACCACCATAAAAATTTTGTTTACCGTCTTCAATAGTTACCATAACACTTAATTCAACTGGTGACATAAACTTCTTGTCCTTGGTCTTTGATTGACCATATAATTCATGTGATTTTGTTTCAAGTAAGTTGATTTTATGAATAATAACGGTCTGTGCGTTGTCGGTTTGTAAGAAGTTTCTACCATACATTACATCCAAATCAAATGAGTTGTCTGTCATGAACATTCCCATTCTATTGTCTTCAATATTGGTTATTTGTTTTTTCTTCATCTTAAATCGGAATTATTGGATGCATTGGTGGTTGATATCCACGTTCTTTATTAACGGCTTCTGCAATTTCTGCACGTTCCTTAGTTAATTCAACCTGACTCATTTTAGTTAATTGGTCAAGTATCAGTTTTTCGGTTTCTTCTTTTAATTTAATACCTTCATCAAGTAAGTGGCGATAATCCATTGTTAATTGTTTCTCGGTCACACCAAGTTCACCAGTGTAAAATCCACGGATTCCACCAATTACAATTTTTACCTTGGCAATGAGAAAATTTCTGATTTGCTGATGTGCCACACTATTCATCCTACTCCACTCCAATATACTTGTTGGTGGGTCTGAAGGTAATTTAACAATATCACTATTTTCTTCCAAACATCTATCCCTGTCTTCACTTCGGGTGTCGTAATACCAATACCACACCTTTCTACCATTATAATGTTTACCCCAACTACTGGCAATTTCATGACGATCATTCGGAACGGGATATAGGTGCAACATTTTTTCTCCACTTGCCAGACCAGTAATGCGGTACGTTAGTATTGATTGCAACACCCTTTGTTTCATTCTACGGTCTTGGGCACTTAATAGTGTCGAATAAGTTGGCTGTACATATAATGCAGGACGACCAAGATATGACATCCCCATCATACCAGCACTCCAAGCATTCAATGCAAATGGGTCAACGAGACCACCATCGATTTGAGGCGGGGTTTCCCATAATACCTCATTCACTTCCCTGCCAGCAGGTATAATATAGTGTTGTGTGTGTGCAGAACAAATAATATAGTCTCTTTTGAGTTCCCAGCCAGTTGCTGCTGGAGCATTTGTACCCAAACCAACCTGACGACTATACGCATAGGTGAAACTTTCCATATATGAATTCGGTTTGGTTGTAAATGCTGCAAGGAAATCGCCTGTTTCCTTATTCATACCCTCTAATCCAATCCATTGTTGATGTATTAACCATTGATTAAGCAATGCCGAATAATCCTCGACAACCATTTCTAAATAAGAGTCCATCATATCGTCTTTAATTTCAAATGGTCTCAATGGATACCCT
>Ga0208769_1000513_pt1 | contig 18370 bp, 19 predicted proteins | sample AntAceMetag02UKC_FD_184768 | JGI IMG/M metagenome (GOLD analysis project Ga0208769, IMG submission 184768) | Saline lake microbial communities from Ace Lake, Antarctica- Antarctic Ace Lake Metagenome 02UKC (SPAdes) (version 2) | ecosystem: Environmental > Aquatic > Non-marine Saline and Alkaline...
CGAGTGCAACTCCCACCTCAACTCCACTAAGTGTAATATTTTCTGGTGGCGGGGATGCTGCTGCGATGGGGCCATATTGTCCGAAAGGTTATTATATTGGTGGATGTATTTATTATGACCGGCGTCCTGTTCCAGCGAACAATTATCAGTTACGATACGGCGACGCCCCGGGAGGATCATGGAAGATAGTATTGCTCGGGATTTCTCAGTATGAGGCGGTTGGTTTATGTGGATCTGATTTATCTATCCTGACCTGGACAGTATCCGGTGGATCGGCCCCAGCTCCAATAGCAAGTTATGGTAATTGCGCTCCGACACCAACTCCGATGCCTTCGGTTACTCCAACTCCGAGTGTAACTCCGACGCCGACTTCAACTCCGATTACGCCTCCGCCAACACCAACACCGTTCCCGGCTGAGTATGGGAACGGACGAGCTTTGGGATACCGGACGTTGCTTGGTCCTGTTAGAATTAGAACCACGAATGAAGGATATACGAAGGTGGCGACGGAATGAGTAAACATAACAAACAGAAAAGTATGGTAGGGATGATAGTAATAACGGTCCTGATTTTAGTGATTTGTTATATGGTGCTTCGGGCCTGTGAAGCTTTTGGAGTTCCGACGCCAAGTCCGACTCCCACGCCGGCGCCGCAGAGTTGGAGTGCTGGATTGTACGGAAATTATTGGATATTATACTCGTCTTATTTACAGCCTGTAAGAGCGCGGGCAACGACCGATGGTAGAATAAAAATTTCACAAGGAGAATAACGAATGAAAAAGTATATTTTAACCGCCCTGATATTATTTACATTTTGCTCAGTGGTGATAGCGGCAACGCCAACCCCGGCACCGACCGCAACACCAGTGCCATCACCGACAGTAACACCGGCCGCTGAATCTGATAGCGCGGGATTGTACGGAAAGTATTTACTTGGCGTTGCGCCGTCTGGACAACCAATAAGGTTTCGAGCAAACAATGATGGAGAATGGTTGGTCAGTCTCGATGATGCTGAAATGGATTGGATGACTTTTACCCCCAGGGCAACTGCTCCGGGTTCGCCGTCTGCCGGGATGGTGTATTACGATTCAGATGATAATAAACTTAAAGTTTATAATGGCAGCAGCTGGCAGGATTGTTATTGATGAAGACAAGAATGGAAGCAAAAGATTATTTGAAGGTAGAATTTCATGCCCGAGAAAAGTTGTCTACTGATATGGAAGCAAAAGATTATTTGAAAGTTATTTTTCATGCAGAGGTGAAACGTGAAGGAATTTGACAACGGAACTACCATCGAAATTATTATTGAGATAGAGAATTCGTCTGGTACAAAAACTGATCCTACTGGTGATATTAAAATTACAATTACGCCGGTGGGAGGTGAAGCCGTAGTCACGTTACAGGATATGACGAAGCGAACGGTAGGGGTATATTTTTATTTGTGGCAGACTTCCGGCGATGAAACAACTGGCGTGTATGAGTCCAGCGTAGCGATAACCGATGATGCGTATTCGATAATTGCATCCGACAACCTATTCAGGATAGTATAATGGCAACGATAGTACAGAAAATTAAATCGTTATTCGTGGATGACCAAGTTGTATTACTTGGCGAACAATCCCGTGACCGGTCAAGCGTATCTGATATGTGGGGTGGTTATGTAGAGAACCCGAATCTACTTGTCCAGAAAAAGGGGATTGAGATTTTTGATAAGATGCTCGGGGATCCCCAGATTAAGTCTGCATTCTTTTTGAAACGGATCTGCCGATTAGCCCCTGGATGGGAGATCGAGCCGACAGACAATTCTGATTCCGGCGAAGAACAGGCGCAGTTTATCCGTGATGTATTTAGTGAGATGGACGGGTCACTTGATTCGTCACTGGTAAAATTATGGGATGGACAGCGGTGCGGCTACAAAATAGCTGAAAAGAATTATCGATATTATGAGGAAGGACCGCTAAAAGGGAAGGTAGGGCTCGCGAATATTAAAGTTAGGAATAGTAAGTATTACGCTTTTGATACTGATATTCACGGTAATTTATTACCGGATGGCTTGATTGAAGATCCAAATGGAGATGCTGATAGATTACCGGTAAACAAGTTCATTATTTTTTCGTGGGGTGCAGAAGATGATGATGGTCAATCGCTATATGGCCATGGCGATTTTATTTGTATTTATCCGAACTGGTTTGCGAATAAATTATGGCTGAAACTATGGAGCTTGACTCTTGAACGATATGCGATGCCGACGGCGGTAGGCAAGGTTTCTTCGTCTGCCAGTATTGAGATAAAGAATTTTTATCTTGATATTCTTGAATCACTGCATACAAAGTCCGCGGCACTCGTTCCTACAGAACTCGAATATGAATTATTGGATACAGCGGGAAAGACAAAAGAGAATCAGTTTCAGACTGCTATGGAATTTAATAATAAGCAGATGATGAAAGGATTGCTTATCGGCGAAATGCTACAGGAAGGCCCGAAGGTAGGCGGCCTTGGAATTGGAGGTTTATCCGAAACGCAATTTAATATGTTTGTGATTGTTCTGGAACACCTGGGTAAAGTTACGGAAGACGAGATAGTTGGAGAACAGATTATTCGTGACATTATTGACAAGAATTACCCGCCAGAAAAAAGGTTGTACCCAAAATTCAAGATGGGGAGTGTCCGAAGAAAAGATAATGCTGCAACGGCAACCGTAATTAAATTATTAATTGATGCCGGGGTTATTGATCCTGAAGAATCTTGGATCCGAAGCTATACTGGTGTCCCGCAACTCACTGAAGAGGAAAGGATCGAGCTTGATGAAAGAAAAAAAGAACGGCAGCAATTATTTATTGATGCACAACTTGCAGAATTGAAAGCAGGCCTTGATGAGAAGCAGAAGACCCCGAAAGAAAAAGAAGAGTTTAATGAATGGTGGTCATTGTTTGCTGAAGACATAAAAAAAAAGTTCATCGCGAATTAACCCCGTTTGAGAAAAGAGTTGATCTATTTGCTATGGACCGGCAGATGGACCGGCTCTTTTTGTCTGTAGCGATAGAAGCGCAAGATATTTATAGGAAAGAATTCAAACGAATAGACGAAAAAATTAAACGTTTAAAGATTGTTACCGGCAGGAAAAAGAAAGATATAGCCAAGATAATTTTCCCGCCAGGCCCACTTAAAAAATTATGGTTTGAGATATTGATAAAGACGTATGCCCAGAATGCCGAGATTGCCGGTAAAGATATTAAAGAACACCTAAAGGCTGATAGGTTTTCAGAATGGAATTATGCCGCCGCCGGCACAACTGTTGGAATAGATTTGTCAGATTATAAAGATGTATATTTTAACGATACAGTATTCATGGCTCGTGCGAAAGAGTATGCAGATACAGCATTTGAATTTGCGGGCAAGCAAGCCGGAATGATTACCGATGAATTGAGGGCAACAGTTCATACGGCAATAGATAATCAGTGGACCGAAAAGCAATTCTCGGATGCGATGAAATCGTTCCAGCTACGCTACACTGGAGATGTGGCGGACGAAGCGAAGCAATTAAATAGCCGGTTCCGGACTGGGATGAATAAGGCTCTTAATGATGCAAGGATGGATATTTATCAAGATGAGGTGGCCTGTGTAGCTCTACAGTATTCCGCGGTCCTTGATGAAATGACCACACAGATTTGTATAGAGCTGGATGGAACTGTATGGTTAAAGAAGAACCACGAATGGGAATTTTATTTACCCCCTAACCATTTTGGTTGCCGCTCAACGATAGTCCCGATATTTAATGATGACGATTATAAGCTAACATCTGCCGACAGAAAGTTTCCAGAACCGGCCGAAGGATTTGGGGGTCGGGCCGGAGCTGTAGTAAAACCGGCAGGGAAACCGGTACCGCATCCGGGGTATAAAACTACTTAAATGAAAGTTGACTTTACAGGATATGAGGGCAACCATGTTGGAACATTAAGTTACGAAGACGGGGAGTTTGCCTGGACCGGTGATAAAGTTGCTGGTGAAAGCGTAATGAAATTAGTTAATTCTGATATGATTCTTTGGGGGGATGAATCAATAACGAAAAAAAATCCTGAGCGTATGTTGGAATTGTTGTATATGTATTATGATTCTCGGTGTTTTTCTGCATCTAAAGTGAAAAAAACGCTTGCAGGGGGTTGACAGACAATAAAGTATGAGTGTATATTAATAATGATAAGAATTGTGTAAACAAAAAGGAGGATTGTTTTATGAGAAAGGTATTGGCTTTAATGGCAGTGATTGCTCTTATTACTGCGCCGGTAGTTTATGGAGCTGCGGACGAGAATTTTATTGGTCCTACAATAACCAAAAATAAAATTAATGTTCGTGGAGATATTCGAGCTGGAGATGATTTGATCGTTGTTGATGATGCAAGCATCGGCGGTGATCTTGCTGTTGGTGGCGATCTTGATATTACTGGCGATGTAATATTTGATGGCAATATGGATATCAATGCCGGTCTCGATGTTGATACTCCGATCGATAATCTTATTGGTATTCAGTTTACTACGGTAACTGATGCCGCCGCTGGCGAAATAGGGATTACTGCTGGACAAAGCGTTGATATTGACGCTGACGGTGATGATGTACTTATCAATGCTGCTGATGATATTGTTATTACTGGCGACGCTGCGGATAGTGTTGTAACTATTACTACGGGCGCGACAGGTTCTATCAGCGTTGAAGGTGGAGCAGCACTTAATCTCGATGGTGATGCTATCGGGATCGGTGACGCCACCGACACTGTTACAGTCCCAGCCGCTTTTAATACCCAGAGTGTGACCAATATTGATGTCCTGACCGCCTCCAAGCCTGTATTCACTGATGCTTCAAAAAATCTGACTTCGACCGGGACGCTGGGAGCGGACCAGGGGGGGACCGGAATTGCGAGTCCTACTGACCACGCGGTTCTTGTTGGAAGCGGAGCGGCTGCGATGGATGCAGTTGGTGTTGGGGCCGATAACGAAGTTTTGTGTGGTGTTACTTCTGGCGACCCTACTTTTAGGTCGTTAGCGGATGCGGATGTTCCGGCCATCCTGACCATCTCTGGTGGTACTGTTAATGATTCTATTATAGGAGGTTCAACTCCCGCAGCCATTACCGGGACAACTATCACTGGTGTTACCTTTACCGATGAAAGTGCTTCGCTTACTGCCGGAGTGTTTTCTGGGATCGTTGATCTTGGTTCCGTTACTACTGCCGATATCAATGCCGGGACGTTTGACGGTGTTGTTGGCGGGACCGCTCCTGCGGCTGGTTCGTTTACGACCATCGTAGGAACTGGGGTTGATATCAATCCAGTCATCACGCCGAATACGAGTCTCCGTCCGGTAGACATTACCTATGACTACGCTGGAGCAGTTGATAATGCTGGTGGTGTGGACATGGACTTGTTCGGGTTTCGTGTAACCATTACTCAGACAAGTTCCAATGATGATCCTGATATCGGTGACCGTGGATACTTCCAGCCGATTAGAAGTGATCTTCATATCAACGGTTTTGTTGATGATGCCTATGCGTTTTATGGCAAAGTTTATATTGATGGGGACAGTACTCTAAATCAGGCTTATGGTGCCAACTTGGTTATTGATAACGGTGTAAATGCCGTGACAATGGATGAAACAGGGAACCTTGCTGGTCTGGGTATCTCAATTAATGGAAGTGGGGATGTTACTTGTGGGGGAACAGGGTATGGAAAATACAGCGGAATATATGTTAATTGGAACCAAACAACTGATCTGACTGTTGATTCTTGTGCAATGTATATTGGAGTCGCAAGTGGTGCAATTCTTGATTCTGGGTATAGAGTGAATGCGTCAGGAGACCTCGTCAACTCATTCCATTCATATAATTCCAGCGGGACTATGACTAATGCTATGAATATTGAGGGTGCTCATACGAATGCTTTTGCCCTCCCGGCATCAGGAACGGACCCAGTAGCCGATGGTGCGTTTACCGCAGATACCAGCACGGGTAGAATTGCCATTACTGTTGGTGGTGATACTCGTTATCTGTATTACTATGATTGATAAAAAAAGTTGGATAATTATTGTATTGGTAGTAGCACTATCTGCGGTGATCGCTATAGCTTGGACGTCACGAGAACTTAATAAGCGCGATGCACAAATAGGAATATTATCATATCATTTAGCACAGCTGCAAAAAGTAAAGTAGGCAAATTATGCCAAAAAAATATAGTACAGAATATTTTGCGGACCCAACCACCGCTGATGAGTTGAATTCGATACTCAGGGCGGCAGCCGAGGCTCGGTACAATGAGTATGTCAACATTAAAGTATTGCTCAAGGAATCGGCTGTCATAGTTACTAAACCAGATGCGACATTAGTTAAGCTCGCATACCATTTTAAAGATGGGGAGCTGGTACTTAGCAACGAGGAAATACCCGTCACGCTCAATTATGTTGAGCAATTTGCAGAGGGGGGATTAAAAACAATTGATTTAGATAATGTTGAAGTGTTTAAGGTAAATGGGCAGTCAACGACAGAATTAGGCTATGTCGACCACCCCGAATATAGGAAAGATATGTTGGCTGCCAGTATCGACTTGAAAGAATTGTTCGAGCCGCCATTAACGCTTGGACACCCACCTTCACACTCCGGTTTGCCGAAGTTAGGGATATTAAGAAACCTGCGTGATCACGAATCTAAGATAGGCATTATGGTTGCAGATTTGAAGAATGTTCCTGAGTCTTTAGGCCCGTGGATTCGGAAGAAATTGTATGATAAGGTTTCTCCGGTCATATATAAAAATGTTGTAGCTCCTAGTGGGAAAGTGTATTCCCGTGTAATTCGGTCCCTCGGATTACTGGGAGCTGTACCCCCTCGAATAAAAGAACTCGAGGGCTTACCAGTACAATTCTCGGAGGACGAGGATGTATTATCTGAATTCTGTCAGGGCGGATTAGAAGAACTTCGTTTTGATAAAAATGAATTTGAACCAGAAAAGGAGGAATATGCCATGCCTGAAGAAAAGAAAGTGACAATGAGTGCCGAAGAGCACAAAATTCTGCTTGCGAGAGCAGAGAATGCCGAGAAGTTCGCGGACACCGAGAAGGCGAATGAAGACCTTCAAGCTAAACTCGATGCCGCCCAGAAAGAGAAGGATGAGCTTTCTGAGAAACTCGGAGTAGAAGAGAAGGCGCGTACCGAGATTCTTGAGTCCGGCCGGAAGAAGAAAGTCGAATCTTTCGTCGAGGAAACCAAGAAAGCCGGCAGGATTCTCCCGGCCCAGGGTGATGCGCTTATGGCTGTTGCCGATATCCTGACCGACTCTGACACGTTCGGAGAAGGTGATGCTGCGGTAACTCAGCTCGACGCTCTGATGGCTTTCGTCGGTACCATCCCGGAAGAGTCCGCCGTAAAGTTTGCGGAAATGTCAACGGAAAATGGCGAAGCGCATGACGATGACGAGACGAAAAACAATGCTGCGCCGTCAATGAATGTTGCATGGTTTGGCCGCGCCGAGAAATACGCCGAAGATCACAAGTGTGATTTCGAGACTGCCGCAGTTAAGACTTTTAAGACCGGCGACGAGAAACACGCTGAACTTCGTGATTAATAAGTAACAATAAAAAAAGGAGAAATAGACAATGAGTGAAAATTCTTTTGTAGCAACTGCCTCACAGACAGAATTATCTGGTGTGGCTGAAGGTGCCATTGTTCGGTACAAAATTGCGAAACTCGGAACTGCAAAACAGCAAGTTGCCGCAGCCGGAGCTGGTGAAGCCTGTTTTGGAATTTCGCAGGATGGTGTTGCAACTACCGTGGAAGTTGGTATTGTGGTTGCTGGCACGTCATTCGTTATTGCCGGAGCGGCAACCACGAAAGGCGCATGGCTGAAGTCTGACGAAAATGCCGAAGCGATTGATGCCACTGCTGGCGACGAAGTCGTCGGTAAGTGTTTATCTGCTGCCGGCGCACAGGGCGACAGGATTCCGATTCTAGTACAGCCTCACGTGCTGTCGATGGCCGGAGAATAAAAATATTTTGGTTATCCTTATGGGATGCCGTGTGAAGGTAATGTTACCTTCATAACTATGGTTTGTTGAGTGCCTTGTGGGCGCGACTACGACTACGATTTTTATTGCGAAAATGGAGACGATAAAATGCCTAAAGCAAGTGATGTAAGACGGGACAAAATTCTGACTAACATAGCCATCGGTTATGCACCTCAGAACTTTGTTGCCGAAGTAGTAGCTCCTGTTATTAGTGTAACCGAACAGGGTGGAATTTATTTTGAATACGATCGAGAGGAACTACGATCCGAAGACGATAGACGCGCACCTGGTGGTGAATCGAATGAAATCCAGTGGGATGTAAGTCAGACCTCGTATTACTGCCAGGATTATGCCCTGAAACAGATGCTTCCTGATAAGATCTTGAAGCAAAACGATCTCCCGATTGGCCCGCAGATTACTACTGTGAAAAAAATCACGGAGAAGATTAAGTTGAACCGGGAGAAGGATCTTCAGGCGATTGCGCAGGGTGCCGGCGTGGCAACTTATGATGTTACATCGGAATCTCATATTTGGAGCGGCGCCGACGCCGACCCGGACGCAGATGCTCAGTATGCGATTGGAGCTATTCGTGACCGGACCGGCTTGGTTCCGAACAAGGTTCTGATTTCATGGAGTATCCGTGACGTGCTTGTCCGGTACCTAAAAGCACAGGCCCGCCTGACCTATGGCGAGGCCGCAACCATTAACGATCTACCGCCAATGATGTGGGGTTGCGATGTTATCGTTCCTACACCGGTAGAGAATACCGCGAATCCCGAGCAGGAGGATGTCATTGCTGATGTCTGGTCGGATGAAGTTGTGTTCTTCTATTCCGAGAATGCTCCGTCAGTGATGTCTCTGAGCTTCATGTACACGCTGCGTTATATGCCGTGGGGTGTTAACCGGTGGAGAATCCCATCTCGTAAGGGTGAGTTCTTCGAGGTTGAGCTGGGGCAGATTCAGAAAATGGTTTGCGCGGACTGTGGTGAACGTTTGATTAACGTTATTTAATACCAGGCAGAGTGGGGGTGTTCACACAAGCGCCCCCACTCTATAGCCTTATTCCGTTATGAGTTATTGCACTTTAGCTGAAGATTTCAAGTTTCTTAAAAAAATCATGGTCGGTGCGAACAAGAATCTTAGCACCAGTGAACGTGAATCCTGTGAAGGATATGCCGATGCAATTATTCATGGTAAGCTAAAAAATATTTTTTCATCCCCATATCCGCCACTGATTATTGAAATTGCAGAATTGTTGGCGGCCTCGAAGGCATACAGTTATCTTCATAAGGGAGCTGCCCCCGGTAAGTCTGACTATTCCGAAATACTCAAAAAGGATGCCGACGACTTATTTGACGAATTATTGTCCGGCAAAATTGATTTACGAAATGCTGACGGGACAAAGGTAACAATTACTGCCGGCCCGTTACTTGGTACGAACAAAATAATGTCGCGAGATATAAAAGACAATACCGAAATAATATTTAGGCCGGGCCTTGATTGGGAAGACATGGAAGAAGCCAGCGAAGCCTACGATTATGATTAAGGTAAAGGAAACTCATGTCGGAGCAAATAAGAAAGTTCAAGAACTGAAAACTATAAGTTACGATATTGGCCCGACTAAAGCGTTCCTCGAAACAAAAATAGTTCCGCTACTAAACAGATCATTTAAGAAACAGTTTGAAACGGAAGGTGAGTTTTTTGGCGGAGGAAAATGGAAGCCGTTGGCACCGGCAACAGTCGATGACCGAAACAGATTAAAAAAGAAAAAGGGGTTACGATTTGTTGTAGGATTTTCTGGAGAGCATCCGATATTACAGAGAACCGGAAAACTCAAAAGATCGTTTTATCGCAGCCCAAATCACCACAAAATTGTTGTTGTTTCAAATGGAATAGGCATTGTGGAAGTTGGCAGTTTACTTACAGTAAAGAGCGGAGAATACCTAGCTGAAATATTGACAGTAGATAGGCCGATAGTTACGGATACTGTGCCGGTATTGGTACAAGCGCAAGCGGAAATGGATTTTGAAGTATACGCCCAAAAACATTTAAAGAAGTTGAAAAAGTAATGGCGACGCAAGCTGAAGTTGTTTACAATTATCTTGTTACACGGTTCGGAGATGAATGGGATACGTACAAGGATGAGTTTCAAGACTCGTTAGCTCGTACCGGGGAAAATGGGAAAGGCGTTTTTATGGATTTCCCGATAGTGTTATCTGATTTCCCGGCAGTAGGTATTTTGCTGGGGAATGAGGCGTATGCGAGAGCTGATAATGATTATGGACTGAATCAAGATTTGATATTCAGAATTTTGTTATATTGTTATCGAGCTGATACGCCAACTGCAATGAACGAAATTCAGAGGATGCGGAACGTTGCATTAAAAATAATAATGTCAGACCCAACTTTAGGCGGTAGCGTTCATCAGACAGAACCGATTGGTTGTGAATATGGGGTATTGTCAGAGGCAATATATATGCCCGGAGAAATTAAAGTGATAGGCTGTGCGATGAATGTAACAGCCAAGATTTTTGCTGAACAGATAATATAAAAGGAGGATGTTATGACTTTAGAAGCTGCTGGATGGGCGACAAGATTAGGGATTGCGAAAGAAGGTACATGGAATAGTCCGGAATCTTGCTCGGAAGCTCCTGCGTTTAAGAGTGAGGGACTTGGGGAAAGTATTGAGTTCGCACTTGATGAATCGATGACCGGGGATGCCGGATATAGTGAAGGGTTCCGCGGGAATAAGTCGTATGATGGAGCAATTCCGTTTGTCGCACGGTACGGCGAACTTGACCTATTTTTACTGACTGCATTAGGTGGATTCACGTGGACGGATGATACCGGAAATGATTTGCACAATTATCAGTTCTCGCTTGCTAATGCTATGGCGTATTCTCTGACGAATGCGTTTAACAAGATTGTTGACCCGTGGGAATATTCAGGAATCAAAGTCAATCAAATAATTATTCGTGGGGAGGCCGGCGGCCCGATAGAATTTGAATTTGACCTTGTTGCTGGTGGTTTGCTTGTTGGTAATGATAATGTCGATTCCGGGAACACGAAAACCAATATTAATGCGTGTGTCAGATTAGGATATAAGGTTATGATGATGAATCATCTGACCTTTTATTTTGCTACAATGGATGATGGAGATAAAATAGGTGATGATTACTGTATTCGTAAGTTTGAATTAACACTGAATAATAATCTGCGGACCGATGCATTCACAAATTGCGATTCTATCGTCGAACAGATCCGTAATGCATGGAGAGACGTTACTCTAACTGTAGATTTTGCAACGTATGATAGCCGGATGGTGTACGGAACCGGTGCTCTTGATTTTAAATCGTACTTTCAAGACAATACTGATTTGCAAGCGTGCCTTGATTTCCAGAATAAAGGCGCTTTGAATACTGATACTCATACTTTTACAATTAATATTGGGAAGATGAGAGTTGAAGATTTTGACCCCGCGATCGGTGGGGCCGGTGCAATCGAGCCGTCTGTAACTTTCAGGATTCTGCGTGCAAATAAAGAGAGCGGATGGTTTGCATCTCTTGAAGAAGAACTTGAGATTGATTGTGTTACCGATAGGGCCGTTGATCCGTCAACAGATATCACGAAGCCGCATTTCTTGACATCTACGATACTGGCGAATGATACGACTGTCACTATAACGATGTCGGAAAATATAGAATACGTCGTCGATATAGACACCACGAAGACGAGAGTATATCAAGGCGCATCTGCTACCGGACCGTGGAACGCTCTCGTCCTTGCCGACACCGTTACAGTTACCGGGTCCAGCGCTGCGATTATCACTATTGAACTTGATACTCCAATCGGTGCTTCGGCGTGGTTTAAGGTTGAAGCTGATGCCGTCAAGGATGCTGCCGCCAACGTGAATAGTTCTTTTGTAACGACAGAGTTAGAACACACGCCATAAAAAAGTAGAGTCCCCCCGTGACTGAATATACCGCACCGTGGAAGCTCAAGGCTGCCGTAGGCATAGAACCTACGTATGGTAACGCTGTTACCGTAACTGATTTAATTCCGCTATTATCATGCAGCATGGAATATAATCGTGAGCTGATCCCTTATACTCCAGTAGATGCAGATGGTTTTGAAGAAACTCCGCAGAAGTCCTTTGTTGTAGCAGGCGGATCATTCGAGACGTATTATGATGGAAATAATATCGATCCGCTTTTGCACTCTTTGATGGGAACGCATCTCACACGCGGAGGTACGGATTCCGAATTATTTTATTGTACAGATACCAGTATTGTTCCCCCGTCATTAACCTTCGTTGCTTCACGGTTCCGGAATAAAGTTACAGGCTCGATTGAGAAGATGGAATTCCCGGGAACGGTAATAACGGGAGCTACATTTACTGGTGAAGCCGGACAACCGCTTCGGATTAACTGGAATGCAATATCAAAAGATATCTATGATATAGATTTAGCTGGCACTGATTTAGTCAATACCGATGATTCAGGCTGGGTATATCCGTATAACAAAAATATACTTCAGTTCCGTCAGGCAACGACAGTTACGCTTACGATTCCCTCGCTGAGTAATGTCACTTTAACGATTAGTTCGTTTACTATTGAGGTAGTAAATAATTATTCTTCTGAATATCCGGCCAACGAATCTGATTTTTGTATAGGTCAACCAGCAAGAACCGCGCTAACAGTTAATGCTGAATTTACAATCCCGAACTATTCTGACAGCACAGCATTTGACACTCTCTATACTGCCTTTGATCGTGGATCTGAAGTTGAGTTACGGTGTTATTTGTATGATGATGCAGTCTTGCAGGGGGGATTTTATGCGCAAAGATGTATTCTTGAAATGCCGAAAGTAATAAATGATATAAATTTTAAAATACGGATGCGGTGCATTAAGCCGACGAGTGGATATAGTTCACCGATACTTATTTCTTCGCATTCGATAGCAAACCGATAGGAGGTATGCAATGACCGTAAAAAGAGGAACGCCAAAAAGAGATGGAAGTGGAAGAGGAACAAGAGCCAATAAAGGACGGGGTGGATGTTCACCGTCTAAACAGCCGAGAACTGGAAAAGGGAGAAAATAAAATGCCAGTAGTGTTAGTTAGTGAAAAAGAGAAAATACGGTTTTTGTATAAAGGGAGCGTATTCATTTTACGCAGAGTCAGTTCATCGCAGAAAGCGTCTATGCGGTCCCGAGCAACTACGATAACTCGTAAAGGGGAGCATACCGACAATGACCAATTAGCTGAAGAGTTGCTTGAGTATGCAGTTCTGGGATGGGAGAATGTTGTTAATTATAGCGGGAAGATTATTCCTTTCGTTCCGAGTCTGCTTCCTGCTTTACCCGATGATACCAAGATTTCGATTCTTGAACATATTGATGAAAGCGAAATCGCTATCGAAATCAAGAAGGGTAAAGAGTTGGGGGAATCCGAGACTACATCGTCTTCAAAAAGCAGTACCCCAGCGTAAACTGTGACGATTGTAGGTATTGGAAAAAAGAAGCGGGGGAGATTCCAGAATGTGACACTGATGCTGGATGCCCGTATCCGATTGTCCATTTGTGTCCTGAAAATTCAGAGGCATTACGGATCTGGAATCAGATAACAATACTAGGTGCGGATGTTGTATTTCCGTTAGTAGATTTACAACTGACCCCGCTTGACGCTAGGATATTACTTGATAAATTTACAGAATTTAAGCAGTACCAAAATTGGGTTGAACACCAGAAGATTGAAGCCGAAAAACGTAAAGCGAAAAAACCGAGAGGTAGGTAATGGCCGCTGTTGTCTTAAAATTAACTGTTGATACAAAGACAGGGCAAGCGCAAGTTAGAGCTCTTGGTACAGCTGTTGATACAACGATGAAGAAAGTATCACTTTCCGTTGGCCGGCAGTCTGCAAAAGCTAAAGCAGCTATGGCTTCACTGAAAGGGTCGGTCACAAAAATGGGACAGACGCTTAAGCGTTTTGCTCAGATAGGACTTCTCGCAGTTGTCGGAGGGTTCGCCGCGACAATAGCTATTGGCGCGAAGTTTGAGATGGCGACGCAGAAAGTGGCGAACGTTTCCGGCGCCGCTGCCGATCAGATGGCGATTCTTGAAACGAAGGCTCGCGAGCTTGGTTCCACAACTGCTTTCACGGCAACCCAGGTTATGGAAGGGATGCAGGCCCTGGCATCGATGGGTATGACTGCAACAGAGATTGAAGGCAGTATCGAATACGCCATTAAGCTTGCCGGGATGATGGGAGCTGAAGTCTCCACGGCTTCAGAAATGATCGCAGTAGCGATGAAGACCATGAGCATCCCGATTGAGGATATCAAAGATTTAACTGAGGTCTTTGCCGTAACCGTCCAGAATTCGTTATTCCCCACACTTGAAGCACTAGGTTCTGCATTTAGCGTTGCGTCTCAGATTGGTGGGGCATTAAGTTATTCGATTGAGGAAGTTGTCGCTGGGTTGAGGTTGTTTAGAAATGTAGGACTTCAAGGTTCAAAAGCTGGGATGCACTACAAGATGGCATTGACGAAATTATTGAAACCGACGGAGCAAATGGCAGATCGGTTAGAGACTTTGGGTGTATCAATGATGGATGTAAACCCGCAAGTTCATACTGCAACAGAGATTTTTAATACATTAGCAAAAACAGAGATGGATGCCGGTGATGCCGCCGTAATTTTTTCTGCCCGAGTTGGCGCATCAGTAGCCGCGATCGTTACTTCGTTACGTGCTGGAACTGATGGAACAGCTGCATTTTATGAGGCACTTGCTAACCGGGCCGGGATCGTGGAAGAAGGGTACGCAAAAATGATGCTGACTGTGCAAGGATTATGGGCGACACTAAAATCCGCATTCCAAGAAATGGCGATTGCTATTTATGGAGCTTATGAAAGCAAGCTTAAAAACACTCTTAAAGATTTGATACAACGAGCACAAATGTTCGCGAAAAGTTTATCTGACGAAAGTGTTCAGAGAAAGATTGCGGATTTCTTCGACGGAATTTTTAAGGGCGTCGTAAAAGTAATAAATATTATAATCGACATTGCCGCCGAGCTTGTCAGTATCACGAAATGGCTTTCGGATAATACCTGGGTTGTCGAGTGGGGGTTGTATGCTGTTGTTGTTTATAAAGTTGTAAAGACGGTATGGTTATTAAAGAAAGCACTTACGGGCGCGGCATTAAGTAATCCCATGACTGCGTTATTAGTTGTTTCAGCGGCGACTGCAATACAAGTATATAAGGTAGCAGACGCGATTTTTACGCTTATAAGACAAGCTTCGGATTTAGCGGCAGCCGAAGAGGAACTTGCTAATAATGAAATATATTGGGCCGACCAAAAAGCTCAGATATTAAAACAAGAAAAGAAGATAGGGATGGAGGCATTAGAAGTTCTTAAAAATAATGTTAATAAATTTGATGAGCTTGGGATAAACATTGCGAAAGCCAGGGCCCGGGCCGCGGAACTCGGAAGCGGGATTTCCAATTTAGCCAAAGCTATTGATGAGCAGTTACCGGACAAGAAAGAAATAATCATAACAATTGATGGCGATTGGACGGTAATTGACAGGGTTGCAAAGAAAATAGAGAAAATTCTGGTTTGGGATTTCAAAGATGCGCAGCTTAAAGCAGCAGAAGATCATTTAAAGTATATCGGGAAAATGTCGCTTGAAGAATATCTTCTTTATGCAGAAATGTATGTTAAAGTCGATTGGAGAAAAAGGGATATTCTCGAAAAGTATTATGATTGGGCTACAGAAAAAGCGTACCTCGCGAACACCCAGGCCGCGACCGATTGGAAAGATAAGATTGTGGGAGCTTCAGAAGAAATAAAAGAAGCGGTCGCAAAAGGAATTATAGCTACTGCGAAAAAGATGGGGGAAGAATATGGCACAGCTTTATACGATGCTTTACAGAGCCATGATTGGAAGGGTGCATTAACGACATTAGAAGAACAGATGTATGAATCAGTGAGGAAAGCAGTGATTGAAGCATTAATAGCCGCGATGGCAAAAGCGGCAATAATGGAACCGATCGTACTCGCAATCAGCCAAATAGATTTCTTGAATCTGGAAACCATTGACGCACAAATGGAGGATTTCGGGATAACAGTGGAACAGCAGATTGGAAAAATGAAGCAGATGTTACCTGCGATGCAGATGGCGATAGATAAAGTTGATGAATATATTCCGGTCAAAAGAGAAGAAACCGAAGTAACAAAGCAGGCAACTAACGCGGTACTAGACAAAACGAGGGCTGTTTATGATGCCACTGGCGCACTGATAGAAAATACCGGGGCCTGGTATGATTCAACTGGTACACTTATGATGAATACAGGTGCTGTTTATGACGTTACTGGCGCATTAATAATGAATACCGGCGCGCTTGTCAATAACAAAATAGCTGTTGATGCAGCTACTAGCGGTTTCGGAGAAACGTATAAAACAGTTAGTGGAGCCAATGTTTCACTCAGAACATATCAGAATGTTTTAGTTGGCGCAACGCACACTGTTTCTGGATATTCGATTGCTATTGATAAATCCGGGGCTATTGTCACGAGGATGGGAGTTGCGGCTGACGAGGCCGGTGCAAGTCTACTTAAAGCCAGTAATGCGGCAGAGAGACTTTATAAAACGGATAGCCAGTATGCGTCTAATACTACTGATAATCCGTTTCTTGAGGGAGTTTCTTTTGAAAAGGGTACAGATTATGTTCCTAAAACTGGTTTTGCATTAGTTCATGAAGGAGAACAGATTATCCCGGCAAATCAAAAACAGCGCGGTGGCAATACAATTATTATGAATAATTATATAACCGCTCTCGACCCGATCGGAATGAAGAATGTTGTCGAGCAAGAAATTAAGCCGATGTTGGATGATGTTGAACGGAGGGAATGGTCGTGAGTAATGCGATCTTAGAAATGGTATATCCAGCAAGGGGCGGAGGAGTAACGAATGGTAATTTTGAAACTGTATTTGGTGCTGAATGGACCGGATTACCTGCGGATCGTTGTATAGTATATCACGATGGCACTATGTATTTAGATGGCAGTTATTGTATAAGAATACGTCAGGATAAACCAAATAAGGGCTATATAAATGCGACCCAAGTTATTTCTAATTTAGATTATTATGCTGGAAAATGTGTTACTTTCATGGCACGTGTTCGATCTACTCGCCCAAAGTGCCTGGTTGGTATGGAGGTAAATGGCATAGAATATTATAGCCAAGAATCAAATCTAGGGTTGGGGGGTGATAATTGGGAATATTCGAGATTATCTATGATACTAGATGATTCTTTAACGAGCCTAAAACTTATATTATATTTTGATAGTGCTAAGTGGCCGCCGACATGGATACGCTGGGATTGCGCGTCGCTTGTTCTTGGTGATACTTATAGCCGAATAGAGATCGATAAGTGCCACGTTTTTCCAGAAGCGAATCCAGAGCAAGTACCGTCTGGCGCTGTTACTTTGGCAGATGGTAGTATAGCTGGAGTCGAAGATTCGCTTGTGATTATAAATAAAGAATATATGTTTAAGGGGATCACTGATATACAGTATAAAAAATTGCGTAATTTTCAGAGGTATATTTGTTGCGGTTTAACTTATGAATTCGATTATACAGATATTGATGGGGTAGCGTATAAGGCAAGAATGATGCCGAGCTTTCTCGACGCTACCAGAATTGCGCCGGACAGATGGAATACGACAATGAATTTAAGATTGACTGATAAAGGCATAGCGTGAAAAAAACATTTAATTATATCTTAGCGGCAATCATCCTGATGTTTGCCTTTTCGTGTGATGTCTGCCATGCGGCTGAAACTTATTATGTTGATGGGAGCGGGGCGACTGCCGATGATGGTTATGATGGGCTGGTAGCTGTTTGGACGGCAGATACTAACGGCCCGCTCAAGACAATGGACTATGCTTCTGCTCAGCTAACAGCCGGTGACGTTTGCTGGGTGAGGTTCACCACTTACCCCGAACTGGTCGATGGCTTCGTCAACTCAGGCACATCAGAGAGCCGAATATATATATACGGTGATACTGACGGCACGCACTGGGCGGATTCAACTGATTATCCGATAATTGATACTGAGGAAACGAGACTATGGTGCATGGACATTGATACGAATTACTGGACAGTATCGGGCGTCAGTTTTACTTCATCGACTAATCAATATATGGTTGACGTAACCGATAGCCATCATTTGGATATAATTGATTGTAAAATTAGTTCAGTAGATAACTTAGGCAAGGGAATATTAATTGATGATGATACGGAAAATCTGAGTATAGAGTTCTGTGC
>Ga0208769_1000515_pt1 | contig 18304 bp, 15 predicted proteins | sample AntAceMetag02UKC_FD_184768 | JGI IMG/M metagenome (GOLD analysis project Ga0208769, IMG submission 184768) | Saline lake microbial communities from Ace Lake, Antarctica- Antarctic Ace Lake Metagenome 02UKC (SPAdes) (version 2) | ecosystem: Environmental > Aquatic > Non-marine Saline and Alkaline...
TCTCTCTGCCCCAAGTGTAAGTAAATTGACCTTATGGACAAAATAGTTATACATAATATAACTTGGTATAGCCACACATAATCCAGCGACTGTGGTAAGAAGAGCTTCCCATATTCCGCCAGCTAAGTCAGATGGGTTAACCAACCCCATACTCACTGTCTTTTGCTCAATAATATAAAAACACTTAACCAAACCCACCACTGTTCCTAAAAGACCTAAGAGTGGTGAAACATGGGCAATTGTGCTTAAAAAATTCAAATTCTTCTCAAGCTTTGGTATTTCATACAAAGAATTGTTTTCCATTGCCTCTTTGATTACATCTTTAGGTTCCTCATAATGACTAAGGCCCGATTTTAAAATGTTAGTTGCATAAAAAGGATTTTTCTCACAAATGTCAATTGCTTCCGTTATCTTATTCTTGCGCACCAAATCTAATATTTTTGATATAACTAATAAATTATTACTTTTAATGCTGATATAAAATATCAATCTCTCTACGATAATCGCTACAGAAAAAAATGAACTCAAAATTATTGGTATAATTAACCAGCCGCTTTTTGTAATTAACTCCCACATAATACCTCCTCAATGAGACTTACATTTTTTTACTAAAAAATGTTTAGTCGAATTGATACTGAGGGAACGAAAGTTCCCGAAGTATCTTCTCCAATTAATATTATTTAACATTTACTTTTCCCCTAACTCTTCCAACCTTGCCTCGGCTATCTTAGCCTCTTTGACACCCAAATTAATTATTTTCTGGTAAGTTTTCTCGGCCTCTGCTCTTTTACCTATCTTCTCATAAACTCGAGCAATACGAAAGTAAGCTTTAACGCTATAATTTGTAGAACTGTTTTTCTCGGAATCTTCTTGGTCAGAAAATGCATAAATAGCTTTAAAATATTCCTCTATTGCATCTTGTCCTCTATCAACTTTTTCTAAGCATAATCCTAAGGTAAATCTTAACTCAGGATTATCTATATCCTCGGCAATTGCTCTCTGGAAAACCGTTATTGCCTGACGGTAATCCTTCATTTCCTTCAAGAGAAATGCCTTTTCGGCAAGAGCAATTTTAGAAATAGAAGAATCCGATTCGATAAGCTCATCATATAGTTTTAAAGCTTTTTGGAACTCTTCTTTTTGGAAAAAAACCTTTGCTAAATAAAATTTGCCTCTTAGAGCTAAAGGCGTCTGTCGCTTAGATAGTCTTTGGAAATAGCTTTGGGCTTTTTCTAGGTTGCCTCGATTCCAATAAAGATGGCCTAAAGAAAGTAAAGCTTCTTGGGCTGAAGAAGAATCCTTGTAGTCACTAATAATCTTCCTGTAATATCCTTCGGCTTCAAAATAGTTCTCCTCCTTCTCACATACCCCCCCTAAATACAAAGCTACAGAAGCAGCATACTGTGAATGAGGATACCGAGTAAGAAAATCCTTCCACACTTTTTTGGCTTTGCTAAATGAAGATAAGTTTAGATACACATTACCCATATCAATATAGGCTAACTCCGCAATTTCTTCACCCTTGAACCTATCGGCTAACCTTTGAAAGACTGAAAGAGCTTGCTCGTAATCCTCCTGGTTAAAAAGACATTTTCCATAAAGATAATTAACTTTAGAAATTAGCTCATCCCGGGGAAACTTATCAACAAAATCATCCAACAGACTTTTTGCTTCGGTATAGTCTTCTCGGGAAAAATATCCAACAGCCAAATAATATTGAACCTGAGGTATAAGTTTCGAAGAAGGAAAATTGCTCTTAAGATTCTTCAGAGCTAAAAAGGCCTTCTTAAGATCCTTATTTTTTAAAAAACACATTCCAATTTGAAATTGAACATAGTCAGCATATACCGTATTAGGTTGTGCTCTTAAAATACTGTTATAGATATCTAAAGCCTCTGTGTATTTGTCCGTTTCTTGATAGGCATCAGCAATCTGAATCTGAGAGCTCACCCTTACAACAGGATTATTAGCATATTCTAAGGTACTCTTAAATTCATCTATTGCTTTCTTGAATTTACCATTCTTTAGGTAACACCATGCCAAACCATAGTGTGCCTTATTAACACTCTCTATGTAGCGTACGCCTTTAAAATTATCAAGCAAATACTTATAAACGGAAATAGAATCGTTTAATCTACCCATCTCATAAAGAAGGTCAGCCTTATTTAAATAAGCCTCAATTAAAAACTTGCTTTTAGGATAATCTCTTATGAAAATATTAACAATTTCTAAGGCCTGGATGTAATCAGCGATCTTAGAATAATAAACTCCTTGCGAAAAAAGGCGTAATCCTTTATCCCTTATCTTGTCAATGTTACCCTTAGCTTCAACTTTGTCACCCTTTTCGATATAGGTAAGCCCTAATCCCTGATAGATTAAATCCTTAAGCTCTACATTGTGACTATCTTTTAAAGCATTTTGATAGCTGCGCAAGGCTTTGTTCCACTCATCCCTAATGTAATAACTTTCTCCAAGGTAAAAATACACTTTTGAACGAAGAATTCCATTAGGGAAGCTTTTAACATAATTCTCCCCTGAAAATATAATCTGATCGTACTTTTTCTTCTGAAGATAAATGCTTAAAATTTGCAAATAAGCGTTGCTGATTACTTCCTCTTGAGTACACTCAGTAATAATTTTATTAAAAATTTCTTCAGCTTTGTCTATTTTACCCAACTCTAGATTACAGCTTCCAGTTAAATAATAAGCTTCCCAGATAAATTTAGAGTCCGGATAATCATCTATAATCTTTTGAGTGTAGCTTAAAACTTCCTTGAAATCCTTTCCGCGAAAATAAATAATACTTAACCAATGGTAGGTTTCGCTGAGGATGTCTTCTTTCTCTTGACTCCTCTCGATCTCAGAAAAAATCTCTAAGGCTTTCGCATAGTTTTCCTTATGATAATAACATTTAGCTACATATAGTTTAGCCTCATAAAACAAAGAGCTCTTAGGAAAATCTCCTATAAATTTCTTAAAAAGTGAAAGAGAAGCATCATAAAAGTCATCGGAAAAAGCTTTAGCTGCAATATGAAATTTCTCTTCTTCCTTAATACTAGAGAAGCTCGGAGAAAATAGAAGCACTGATAATACTAAGCTTAAAATAAGAACTTTTAAAATTCTTTGCATATTATAAATTATTAACCCAACTTACTCTTTAAAAACTTTCCGGTATAAGAAGCGGTACAAACCGCAACCTCCTCCGGTGTCCCACAAACGACAACTCCTCCACCGCTATCTCCACCCTCAGGCCCTAAATCAATAATATAATCAGCACATTTTATCACATCTAAATTATGTTCTATAACTAAAACCGTATTTTTTTTATCGACTAAGCGGTGTAATACTGACAAAAGCTTTTTTATATCATCAAAATGTAAACCAGTTGTCGGCTCATCAAGGATATAAAGAGTCTTTCCTGTTGCCTTTTTCCGTAATTGAGAAGCCAGTTTAATCCTTTGTGCCTCCCCCCCAGAAAGTGTAGTCGCTGCCTGCCCCAAACCAATATAACCCAAACCAACATCTTTTAAAGTTTGTAAAATATTCTTTATCCGAGGAAAATTTACAAATAATTCGTAGGCCTCATCGACATTCATCTCTAGAACATTAGATATATTTTTACCCTTGAATTTTATTTCTAAAGTTTGCTTATTAAAACGTTTACCGGCACAAACTTCACAAGGCACGTAAACATCAGGAAGAAAGTGCATTTCTATTTTTTTAGTTCCCTCACCATTGCATTCCTGGCATCTTCCTCCAGAAACATTAAAACTAAAACGAGCCGGCCTGTAGCCCCGCATTCTTGCTTCAGGCAATTCTTGAAAAACATCTCTGATATAGGTAAATACTCCAGTATACGTTGCCGGATTAGAACGCGGTGTTCTGCCAATCGGAGATTGATCTACGATGATAACCTTATCAATGTTCTCCAGACCAACTAATTCCTTAAATTCACCAGGCTTTTCGCGTGAATTGTAAAGACTCCTGGTCAAGGCTCTATAAAGTATATCCTCTACTAAAGTTGACTTACCTGAACCAGATACTCCAGTCACACAAATAAATGTTTCTAAAGGAATTTTTATGTCTATATTTTTTAAATTATGTTCCCGGGCACCTTTTATGCCTAGAATTGGCTTATCCCTGTAAGATCTTCTATCCAAAGGTTTAATAATTGATTCGTCGCCTCTTAAATATTTAGCAGTTAAAGTGTCCTGTGCAAGTAACTGCTTTCTTTCTCCAGAATAGACAACTCTTCCTCCTTTTACTCCTGCTCCTGGCCCTAAATCAACTATCCAATCGCTAGAATGAATCATTTGCTCATCGTGCTCAACGACAATTATCGTATTGCCTAAATCTTTTAACTTTTTCAAAGTATTAATTAACTTGGTATCATCTCTAGGATGAAGCCCGATTGTCGGCTCATCAAGAATATAAATCACCCCGGAAAGAGATGAGCCTAATTGCGTGGCTAACCTTATCCTCTGGGCTTCCCCTCCAGAGAGTGTGGAGCTTAATCTATTCAAGGAAAGATAAGCTAACCCCACGTTAATACAGAAACCAAGACGCTTCCTTACTTCTTTTACAATTGGCATAGCAATTTTCTCTTGGAAATCGTTAAGCTTCAGTAAAGAGAAAAATTCAAAGCAATCTTCGATGCTCATCCTTACCACATCCCATATTGTTTTTCCACCAACATAGACACTCAAAGCTTCTGCCCGCAAACGCTGGCCTAGACACTTCGGACAATCTAGCTTTGACATATATTTGGATATCTCTGTCTTTCGATATTGACTGTCAGTGGTATTGAATAATCTTTCTAGATTAGGAATAACTCCTTCAAAAGGCTTACCCCAAACATAAGTATCTTCATCGCCATAGAGAATCTTTTTCCTTGTTTTGCTTGAAAGGCGATTAAAAGGAGTGTCCATTGATATTTTTAGACCTTTTGATAATTCTCTAAGTAGTGCTCTATAATACATAATATAACCTCGACCGCCTCTTCGCCAAGCTGCGATTGCTCCCTCTCGTAAGGTCTTATTCTTCTCGGGAATAATAAAATCAGGGTCAAACTCCAATTTTATACCTAAACCATTACAATCCGGGCATGCTCCATAAGGGGAGTTAAAAGAAAACTTTCTTGGCTCCATCTCGCCCAAAGATATTCCGCAATTGCTACAGCTTAATTGAGTATTAAATAAAAACTCGCAAGATTTGCTATCATCAACTATCAAACAAAATCCTTGAGAATGCTTTAAGGCTGTCTCTACAGAGTCAGCAATCCTATCCCTATAATCCTCTGAAACCTTAATCCTATCGACAACAATCTCAATGTTATGCAATTTATACCGGTCAAGTTTTAACTTATCACCCAATTCGCAGATCTTACCGTCAACTCTTACTCGAGCAAACCCATCTTTAAGAAGTCTCCTAAACAAAGCATGATAAAGGCCTTTCTTGCCTCTGACTACCGGAGAAAGAATAAGTATCTTATGACCTTTAGGCAAATTCACCACCTTATCAATTATTTCTTGAGGTGTTTGTTTAGTGATTGGTTTTAGGCATTGAGGACAGTAAGGTTTACCAATACGGGCAAAGAGTAAACGTAAATAATCATAAACCTCAGTTTGAGTAGCCACGATAGACCGTGGAGAACCACCAGCTGTCCTTTGTCCAATGGCTATTGCCGGAGAAAGGCCTTCAATGTGTTCAACATCCGGTTTCTGGAGCTGATCTAAAAATTGACGAGCATAGCTAGAGAGGCTCTCTACATATCGACGCTGTCCCTCAGCATAAATTGTATCAAAGGCTAAAGATGATTTGCCTGAGCCTGAAAGACCAGTAATAACAATCAACTTATTCTTAGGTATCTTTAAGTTGATCTTCTTTAAATTGTGCTCTTTAGCACCTCTTATAATTATATAATCATCCATAATTTAGTATATAGTCGATAGTCGAAAATATACAGTAAATACTTCGACCGATTAGCTTCCGATTTTTAAAGGAAAAAAAATCTTCTTTAATAATTGTTGCGTGGAAAGAATAGCTAAGGCGCTTGTCTTCGGGTTTGTTTTTGAAGGGATATTCTCTACTTTTATACTCAGTTTAGCTTCCTCGGAATCTACAACAATATGATGAACATTTCTCTTTAGTTTTGGGTCAGCTTTTATACAAACCTCGACCCTCTTAAAGGCTGAAGCCAAGGATATAGCAACTGCAACATTTATATTCTTGGGAAAATGCTTTATCGCTTCTTTTACACTTCCTCTAAACACTACTCTTTCTTTCTTTAGGTTGGTTAAGTTTATCTTCTTCTTTTTCAAATAATCAGCACCGATAAGCCCACGTGCTGGCTTAGAGGTAGTTAGAGATACCTTCTTAATATTTCCCATACTTAGAGCACCTAAGCCATCGATTCCTGAAACTGCCCCTGAAGAAATATAGATATTTATTTTTTCTTTAGCGGCTTTCTTTAAAAGGGAAGCCTTATCGATAAGAGCGCCTACGCTAAGAATTATTAAGTCCTTGCGATAGATAATTACTTTTTTCAGAAGAAAACTAGCTGCTGCACCAGAAGCAGTCTCAATAACTAAATCTACTTTTTTAACCAAAGCAACAGTATCATATATTTTAGGTGCCGATCTTAATTTTTTCTGCAAACCTCTAGCTGCCTTATTGTCCTCATCAGCTAAACCACACACAGATGCTGCAAAAGTCAATTTCTTATCAATGTATGAAGCAACTCCACTTCCAATTACTCCACAACCAACTATTCCTATTTTTACTATCTTATTTTTTGACATTTAAAATAATGTTATCAATTAAACGTACTTTTTTAATGTAAACAGCTAAGACAATTAAAACTTTACCTTTTATCCACTTTAACTTTTTTAGACTACTAGCATCAACTATTTCTATGTAATCAATTTTAGCTAATTCTCCAGATTTTACAAGTTGTTTCATCTGATTGATTACCCTTTTTGGGTCTCTCTCTCTTGATTTTATAAGTTTTTTAGCTAATTCTAAAGCTTGATAGAGACAACGGCTACTTTTTCGAGCCAGACCTTTTAAATAGATGTTTCTAGAACTCATAGCTAAATTATCCTCTTCCCTTATGATAGGCAAAACCCTTATTTTTGTTGAAAAATTAAGGTCTTTTACTAATTTTTTTACAATCAGAGCTTGCTGGTAATCTTTTTGACCGAAATAGGCAATATTCGGCCTGAGAATGTTGAATAGCTTTGTAAGGATAGTACATACTCCTTTAAAATGACCTGGCCGGGATTCGCCACACAATGTCTTACTTAAATTATTCTCACAAACACAAACCGAAGCCCGTTCCTTGCCAAGGGGATACATCGTGCTTTCTTTGGGTAAAAAAAGCAGATCAACGCCTTCCTCCTTCAATTGTTTCTTGTCTTTAGCAAGACTTCTGGGGTACCCCTTGTAGCCCCCTTTCGAACCAAACTGAGTGGGATTTATAAAAATACTCACCATTAGAAAATCACATTCTTTTCTTGCTTTCTTAACTAATGAAAGGTGACCTTTATGCAAAGCGCCCATAGTAGGGATAAAGCCGACTGCCTTACCTAGCTTAGCCCTCTTACAAGAAATCATTCTTGCTTTCTCAATGCTTCCGGTGATAATCATATTTTATCAGCCAATTTTTTAATTTCGGTTCAATCTCCAAAAGTGGTTCAATTACGAATCTACGCTCAAACATTCGAGGATGAGGAACTTTTAATCTCGACTCATCTATTACCTCTTCTCCATATAAAAGAATGTCTAAATCAATTCTCCTGGGAGCATTCTTAAATGAACGAATCCTTCCTAAGCTATTTTCAATACCTTGTAATTCCTTTAACAAATCTAAAGCAGCTAAATTCGTCTCTAGCTTTATGACTGCGTTTAAATACTTTCCTTGACCAGCAGCATCTTGAGGTTCGGTTTCAATTATTGATGATACTTTTTCGACAGTGGTATTTGAGATTTCTTTTAGGCAATTAATTGCTTTGTTAATATAATCTTGCCTATCGCCTAAATTAGAGCCAAGACCTATAAAAACAATTGGCATCTTAAATTAATGAGAAAATTTATTTGTAATCGGCATGCGAATATCTTTACCAAAACTACGAGAAGTAATTCTTATGCCTATAGGTGCCTGACGGCGTTTATATTCATTGGAATCAACCATCTCGATTACTTTCCTAACCAAACTTCTCTTAAATCCCTTTTTCGTTATCTCACTCAAGGAATAATGCCCCTCTACATATAGTTTAAGCACAGGATCAAGCAAGCCGTAAGCTGGAAGACTATCGATATCTTTCTGACCAGGCTTAAGCTCTGCTGAAGGAGCTCTCTTTATCGTTGAAATTGGGATAGTCTGCTTAGGGTTAATCTTGTTGATATGCTTTGCTATTTTGTATACTAAAGCCTTGTAAACATCACTTAGAATCCCGAATCCGCCAACCGTGTCGCCATAAAGCGTGCAATACCCGCAAGCAGCTTCACTTTTATTCCCGGTATTAAGTACAAGATATCCAAATTTATTGGAAAAAGCCATAAGAATATTCCCGCGGATACGGGCCTGAAAATTCTCTTCAGTTTTATCGCTCTTTTTTTCTTTAAAATAAGGCTTAAACTCACTAAGATAGGATTTCAAAATTCTACTAATCTCTACTATAGAATATTTTATACCTAAATTTTTACATATTTGTTTTGCATCCTTAAAAGTACCTTTAGATGTGTAAGGCGAAGGCATAAGAAGTGCAGAAACATTATCCTTGCCTAGGGCTTCTCTAGCTAAGGCAACCACAACAGCAGAATCAATACCTCCGCTTACCCCAATAACTACTTTTTTAAACCCATTCTTCCTAACATAATCACCAAGGCCCAATCGTAATGCTAAAAATGCCTCCTCTGTCTCACTAGTCATAACCTTTTTCAAGGGATATTTTTTCCCCTTATTAAAATTAAAAATCAATAAATCTTCGGAGAATCTTTTTGCGCAAGCAATCAATTTTCCTTGATCTGAAAATACCTTGCTAGTCCCATCAAACACCAGTTCATCCTGGCCGCCAACTAAATTGCAATAAAAAAGAAAGCTACCTACTTTTTTTGCTACTTGAGACAAAGATTTTTCTCTAAGGCTTACTTTGCCCAAATGAAAAGGAGATGCTGCGATGTTAATAATAAAATCAATAAAAGGAGATGCTGCGATGTTAATAATAAAATCAATATTCTTTCCTTTTAAGGAATCAGAAAAGCAACTTTCGCTAACATCATCGGCAATACCTACTGCAAAATTATAGCCTTTAAAGTTATACAAGGGAAGGCTGCTGCCAGGGAAAAAATATCTTTTTTCATCAAACACTCCATAATTAGGTATAGTTATCTTTTGGTAAATATCCTTAATCTCTTTGTCTTGAATCAGAGCACAAGCATTATAAAGAACGCCCTTGTTTTGATCCACAAAACCAATCAGAACAGTTATTCCTTTGCACTCTTTCCTTATTAAGTTTAAAGCCCCTTTGCATTTGGTAATAAAATGGCTTTTTAGAAGTAAATCTTCCGGTGGGCATCCAGTCAAGGCTAATTCAGGAAAGACCACTAAATCTGCGTTTTTTTTCTTTGCTTCCCTTATAAAACCAATGATTTTAGCACTATTCTGCTTTAAATCTCCAACGGTAGGGTTAATCTGAGCTAAAGCAACCTTAATCATAATGTCCTATTATACCCCCTTTTCCTGAGTAATCAAGCATCAGCCCTTCGCCAGCGAAAAAAGAATAAAATGCTAACAATTATCACTCCTAAGGCCACAAACTGGGAAGTAGAGAGAAGAAAAACCTTTCCTCGTGGATCCCCTCGATAAAATTCTATAATAAACCTAAAAATTCCATAACAAATGCCATAGGAAAGCAGAATCTGGCCATCAAATTTCTTATATCTTTTTAAAACTAGAAGAAAAACAAAAATTAAAAACAGAAAAAGAGCAGAAATCAGCTGAGTAGGAATAACCTTCATCCCGCAAAGTCCGGCTGGAGACTCTGGAGGAAACAAAATCCCCCAGCTTAAATCTGTAGGTTTACCGTAACAACATCCATAACAAAAACAACCGATTCTTCCTAACCCATGCCCTAGAGGAATACCTAAGGCTGCAATATCTGCAGTCTTTAAAAGATTGATTTTGTACTTTTTAGCTAAAAAAATAACAGTTAAAATACCTGAAACAACTCCTCCATAAAAAACAAATCCGCTGCGACTTAAAATAACGCTAAGAGGATTATCTAAAAAATAATCCCACTCTACAAAAATATAAATTAATCGTGCCCCCAAAAACCCCCAGATTAGGGCCCAGAAAAAAATATTTGAGAATACTTTTTCCGGAATTCCTTGCTTTTTTGCTCCGCCCTTACAAACAAAATATCCAGCAATTACACCCAAAAAAACACAAACTCCATAGGTATATATTGTAATTGGCCCTAGTTTAAACAATATAGGAAACATCTAATCCCCTCTCTCTAACATAATATTCACCGGGCCGTCTAAGGATAAATTTATATCCATATGTTTACCAAAAGCTCCAATTTGAATATCTATTTTTTTAGATTTTAAGATTGAAACAAGATCGGCAAAAAGTTTACTAGCCTCTTCAGGGCCTAAAGCATCTTCAAAAGAAGGCCGCCTTCCCTTACTAGTATCAGCTGAAAGAGTGAAGTTAGAGATACAAAGAAGCTCATAATTATTATCTTTTAGAGAATAGTACATCTTACCTTCCTCGTTTTCAAATATTCTCAAATTAATCACTCTTTCTGCGATTCTCTCTAGCTTAGCACCATTATCTCCTTTCTCAAGACTTACAAATATCGCAAGGCCTCTGCCAATTGCTGATAATCTCTTACCCGCAATAGATACTTCCCCTTTATGTACGCGCGCAACTAGTACTTTCATACAAAGCTCCTTGGTGAGTCTGTCTCTTCTTAAATTCATCCTCTATTCTCTTTAAAGCTTTCTCCTTATCATTAACCCAAGAAGGAGCAATCAAAAGATCACGATGAGCATCAGAAACTAAACGCAATATTACTTGCTCCCTGGGAAGCAACTCTAAGAAGCTAACTAGGATATCAGCATATTGATCCAAAGATAATAACTCCAGATTAGTTTCCTGATGCATGCTTGCCAATGGAGTATCCTTAACTATATGCAAAGCATGAAACTTAATGCCCCAAATAGGCATCTTAGCCAGAACTTTTGCAGTTGCAAGCATATCTGACTTCGTTTCCTCAAGTAACCCCAAAATAACATGAACACCAATATTTATCTTACCTCTTGCAGAAGTTAATTCTACAGCCCTTTGGAAATCATCAAAGATATGCCCCCTATTGATAAGTTTTAAAGTTTTATCATGGATTGACTGTAAACCATATTCAATATAAACCTCGTAGTCTTTAGCAAAGCTCTCAATTAGATCTAACTTTTCCTGGTCAATACAGTCCGGTCGAGTAGATATAGCAATCCCAATGATATCATCAAATTTCCTAACCAAAGAATATTGCTTCTTTAATAAATCAAGGCTCCCGTAAGTATTAGAATTACTCTGAAAATAAGCAATAAATTTCTTTGCTTTAAATCGTTTTCGAGCATACTCTTTAGCCTGAAAAATTTGTTCCTCTAAGCTTAAAGAAGACAACCGAGTAAAGTAACTAAATGCCTTATTGTTGCAAAAGACACATCCCCGACTACTTATGGTCCCGTCTGTATTTGGACAGTTAAACCCGGCATCTAAACTTATCCGGTGAACCCTCTGGCCAAATTTATTTTTTAGGTATCGATTAAAAGAATAGAAATACTCATCCATTGTTACGATCCCTTAAACTATAAGTACAGCCACAATAATTTTGTCGATAAAGGTTAAGTTTCTTTGCTGCGATTATACTCTTATTAAAACCGCCATCCTTCTTAAAATCAAAAGGCAAAAAATTATCTTGGCCTATATCTTTTCCAATGTCCATAATAGCTGAACTCAGCTTATGAGGGCTTACAGTCAAGGAGGTAGTAAAGTAGTCGCAATCTTCCTTAGCCGATACTCTAAACGACTCCTCTAAACGTAACCGATAGCATAGCAAACAGCGCAGCCCGCCTTCTACCTCTTGGCTATAAGGCTGTAAATTTTTGTACCAATCCGACGGCTGATAATCCCCTTCTAAAATTTGGACATCCAAAGCTCCGGCCACGATAGAAATTGCATCTCTTCGTTTTTGGTATTCAACTTGAGGCTGAATATTGGGATTAAAAAAGAATACTACGGGGATAAACCCTTCCACCCTTAATCTGTTTATGCAGGCATAAGCACAAACCCCACAACAAGCATGTAACAAAACTCTCTTATAGCTCAAAATAGTCTTTTATGGTAATAAACTCTATTTTATCTCGAAGAAGCGGTAAATGAGCCTTGAGAAATTTAAGAGTATTCTTCTTAGGGTGGGCAATAGCAATAATCTTGCCCTTTTCTTGGGCTAAAGTTTTTAGTTCCTCCATACGCTCTTCCATTACCTTAATGCTATCTGTCGCATCTAGAAAACCATGGTTATACCCCGAAATCAATTCCATTTTACGGGCTTCGTCATAGGCAATAGATTTAAGTGACGTTCGGCTGTCAATAAAAACCAATCCTCTCTTTTTTAATTCACCTAACACAATCTTCATCAACTGTTGGTTTTCAGTTGCAAGCGAACCCATATGATTATTAACCCCAATAGCTATCCGGATAGAATTAAGATATTGGCGCAGAAGAGAAATTACCTCCCTCTTACTTAAATCTTCAGTAATAAATCGGTATTTATCTGTTTGGTAGGACTGGCTACTCCCCGGCTCAAGCGGTAGGTGGATAAGAACAGAGAAACCACAACGCGATGCTATGTGGGCAATATTCTTTGAAAACTTTAAATTAGGTATTACTGAAATCGTAAGTGGTATATCTAATGAGTAGATTTCTCTTAAGTCTTTTAAACTTTCACCTAAATCATCGAAAACTAGAGCTATCTTTGGACGTTGAAGGCCTTTCTTTTGATCAGAGAATGATAAAACTTTATTGCTGGAAGTATTCTTCCGGTTTAAAGTCTTATAAAAAATTATCGGGGTAATAATTAAGGCAATAAAAAGAATGACTCTTAAGCTTTTAGCCATCGAATAACTTCGCAAATTCCCCAAAACTCTTAGCGGGGTTATCAGTCTTTAGGATTGCGCTGCCGACGCACACATAGTCAAGGCCGGCTGCCTTCACTTGAAGCAAATTATCCTGTTTTACGCCACCATCGATTCCGATTTGTTTTTGAGGATATTTATTCTTAAAATTTCTTATTTTCTCTAAAACCTGCGGTATAAAAGGTGCCCCGTAAAACCCGGGGTTAACTGCCATAAAAAGGACAGTATCTATCTCGCCAACCAGATACCGAAAATCATCAATCTCTGTAGAAGGATTTACAGCTAAGCCAACTCCCATGCCCATTTCTCGAATTTTTGTAATTATCTTTTTATGGTCTTTCTTGATCTCAAAATGATAAATTATCCTATTGGCACCCAAAGTTTTAAAAGTCTGAATCCACTCGCAAGGATCAGAAACCATAAGATGGGCCTCACAACGAATAGGAGACTTCCAGCCAGCCAAATCTCCAAAAGTGACACTCTGGGAAGGAACAAATTCGCCATCCATAATATCTATCTGCACATAATCGGTAAACTCTGCACAAATATCTACCATTTGAATTAGTTCTTCTTTTTTACTAGTAAGTAGTGCCGGGACAATCATTGTTTACTCTTGCCATCCTTTTTTAGATAACTTCTTATAAATACAGAGATGATCATTTTTCCAATGGGTATTAAGTATTTCCTTTACTGGAACACAGTTAAATTCTTCTCCTTTTACGGTTTTCCTAGTACCAAATCTATCGGAATAAATTTCGCAGTAAAATCTATTCTTCTTATCCTTTTTCAAATGCAAACAAGGATCATCATAAGCACCACAACAGCCACCGCAACGTAGGCAAAGTTTCTCCCACTCCCTCTCTTTATTCTCTAAACAACTAAGATAATCTTTACTGCTTATCGTGTTTGCCATATTTAGGTAGAATTGTTATTTGAAAAGACTAAAAGTAATAATTATGCCACTAAATACTATTGAAACCATCGACATTAGCTTAATCAATATATTTAAAGAAGGTCCGGCAGTATCTTTAAAAGGATCACCAACGGTATCAGCAGTAACTGCTGCCTTATGAGCATCAGAGCCTTTTCCACCACAACTTCCCTCTTCAATATATTTCTTGGCATTATCCCAAGCTCCTCCGGAGTTTGCCATCATTACTGCTAAAGCAAAACCAGAGGCTAAAGCCCCAACAAGAAGACCGATTCCTCCTCTTACTCCCAACAACAGACCGGTTAAAATCGGAACAATAATTGCCAGAAGAGAAGGAATAATCATCTCGCGCTGAGCAGCTTTAGTAGTTAAAGTAACACATCTTGAGTAATCAGCCTTAGCCTTACCTTCCAATAATCCCTTTATCTGACGAAATTGCCTACGCACTTCTTCGATAATTGCTCCAGCGGTTCTACTCACTGCCCTTAAGGACAAAGAGCAAAAAACAAAAGGCATCATTGCACCAATAAAAACACCAACGAGAACATTAGGGTCAAGCAAGCTTAAATCCATATTCACCACCTTACCCAACCTCACTGCCTCATGCATAATATGGTCCTTATAAGCAACTATTAAAGCCAATGCAGTTAAAGCTGCTGAACCAATAGCAAAACCTTTACCAGTAGCAGCTGTAGTATTACCTAAAGAATCAAGCTGATCAGTCCTCTTTCTTACTTCCGGATCTAACTCTGACATTTCAGCTATACCTCCAGCATTATCAGCAATCGGACCATAAGCATCAGTTGCTAGAGTTATTCCCAAAGTAGAAAGCATCCCTACTGCTGAGATACCTACACCGTAAAGCCCCATACCAAAATTACCAAACCCTCCGCTTACTGCAAAACTTGCCAAGATTGCACCGCCGACAGTAAGCACTGCTCCAGCTGGTGAAAGCATGCCTAAAGCAATGCCCTCAATAATCATTGTTGCTGATCCGGTTTTAGAAGCTTCGGCTAGGTTTCTAGTCGGTTTATATCCTGCAGAGGTAAAAAATTCTGTAAATTGACCGATTACTACTCCGGCAAGAAGTCCGATTACCACTGACCCAAAAACACCTAAATACTCTCTGCCTAATACATGCCAAACAACTAAAAAGGAAAAAACAATAACTAATCCTGAAGCTGTCCAAACTCCTTTCCGTAAAGCCTTAAGCAATCCTTTTTGTGTAGCACCCTCTTTAGTCTTAACAAAAAAGTATCCGATCAGAGATGCTACAACTCCACATGCAGCCATAAGCATAGGAGTAATTACTCCTTTTAAGCCTAAACCAGCCGCAGCAGCTAAAGCCATTGTCGCTACTATAGAATCAACATACGACTCATATAAATCTGCTCCCATACCAGCAACATCACCAACATTATCGCCAACCAAATCAGCAATAACTGCCGGATTTCTAGGATCATCTTCAGGAATCCCAGCTTCAATTTTACCGACTAAATCAGCGCCAACATCAGCAGCCTTAGTATATATTCCTCCACCTAAACGTGCAAAAAGAGCATAACTAGATGCTCCCATACCAAAACAAAGCATTGTAGATGTTATTGCTGTTAGTAAATCACTACCAACAGGTAGAGGATTATTAGCATAGTACCAACGCAGGATAACAAACCATGTAGCCATTTCTAAAAGCCCTAAGCCTACTACCATAAGTCCCATGACTGTTCCGCCACTAAAGGCAACTCTCAAGCCTTTATTCAAACTCTGTTTAGCAGCAAAAGTAGTACGAGCATTTGACTTGGTAGCCACATACATTCCTATCCATCCGCAAAACCCGGAAAAAAGACCTCCAGTAATAAAAGCAAAAGGAACAAATATAACTAAAAATCCCTTAAAAGCCATAATTAAAAGGATACAAAAAACAACTAAAAAGAATACTGAAACAACTTTATACTGCTGTTTCAAATATCCCCTTGCTCCCTCGAAAATATAGCGAGATATCATCTGCATTTTTTCGCTACCTTGAGGTTGTTTAAATATCCAACGAATCAGAAATCCACAAAAACTTAACGCAAGCAATGCTCCGGCAAAAACAAATATAACTGGATCCATGAATCTACTTCCTCCTATTTTTTAAAAATTGCTTCCCTTCTCTCCCCCACAGAAATAAATGTTACCTTTACTCCTAAAAAGTCTTCAATAAACCATATGTACTTTCTGGCTGTAAGTGGTAAGTTAGAGAATTTCCTCACCTCATTAGTACAATTCTTCCACCCTTTAAATTTCTTATAAACAGGTTTAACACCTTCTAGGTTGTAAGGAAAATTCTCTAAAGTCTTACCCTTGCGTTTATAGCTAACGCAAACATTTATGCTTTCTAATCCATCTAGAACATCTAACTTAGTAATAATTAAATCGGTTACGTTATTAAGAATCACTGACCTCTTCAATAGCACTAAATCCAACCAACCACATCTACGAGGACGGCCAGTTGTTGCACCAAATTCTACTCCTTTATTACGAAAATAATTTAAAAACTTCCCTTCTAATTCTGTGGGAAATGGTCCTTCACCAACTCGAGTAGTATAAGCTTTAGCTACCCCTAAAACACTATTGACAGACACAAAAGAAAGACCTGTACCCAAAAGAGCATTAGAAGAAATCACTGATGATGACGTCACGAAAGGGTAGGTTCCAAAATCTACATCGAGGAAAGTACCTTGGGCTCCTTCGAATAGAAATTTTTTCTTTCTCTGCTGGTAAAAGTAGTCTACTAAATCACAAACATAAGGTTTTAATATCTTAGCCAGGGCGCTATACTCCTTATAAATCTCATTAAATGAAAATCCCTTCGTCTTATAAACCTTCTTAAAAATAGGATTTTTCTCCCCCAAATTATCTTTAAGTTTTAAGGAAAAAATCTTTGAATCAATAAAATCAATCATTCTTATTCCGCAACGTGCAACCTTATCCATATAACAGGGACCGATCCCTCTTTTAGTAGTGCCAATCTTTTGGATCCGACCCTTCTCTCTCAAAGCATCCATTATTCGATGATAAGGCATAATTACATGACAAAGTGGAGAAATCTTTAAATTACTAGGAGAAACGTCAATACCCTTAGCTTTAAGAGATTTGATTTCATCTAACAAAACTTTAGGATCAATAACTACGCCATTGCCAATCGCACAAACCTTTCCCTTTCGCAAGAGTCCAGAAGGAACAAGATGAAAAACAAACTTCTCACCCTTTATAACTACGGTATGGCCGGCGTTATTTCCTCCTTGAAAACGAACAATAACATCATTACTTCGGCAAAGATAATCAATAACCTTCCCCTTGCCTTCATCTCCCCATTGCAATCCTATTAGTATTGTATTCATAACTTCTCCGATTACCTTTTTAACCCTTTACTTTAATTTGTTAGATTAAGACTTCCACAGTAAAGATTTTCTTAGCAATATTTGGGTATTTAGCGATAAACCTTCGCAATTTGTAACCTCAACTATATAAATCTTAGCCATTGTTTTTTTCCTCTTTGAAGAAACCCTTTAATTCTTCCTTATTAACATTAAATACCTTAAATATTTTATTATTCTTAATTAGAATGACATTCCCGTCCCCGACCATTAGTTCCTCTGCCAGCCGTTTATTCGCACTAACCAGTTCACTCATTACCGGAGATATCATTAACTCTCTTATTTTTTTATAGCTTAAACCTTCTTTCTCAGCTGTATCTATCCAGGAAATATTTTCTATATCCTTTATTCGCCGATAAATATAATTATTTAATTCACCTGGATAAAGCTCACCAATTGCTAAAGCCACCCGCACTTCTTCTTTAGGGTAACCAATCTTTTTATCTTGAGAGATAATAAAATGGAGTTCAAGATCAATCTTATTCTCCCTTGAAAAACTTATTAAAATATCTAAAACTTCGCTGGAACCTTTCTCATGAAAATCTAAGAATAAATCTAATTTTTTTGGCACCTCTTCCCTCTCAAGATACATGCATATACCTGTTACCCCTTTTCTTAATAAAACTTTTTTGGTATTTCCTTCTTCAAAAAGAAGTTGAAGCTTATCAAAACTCTTTTCTTCCTTAATCAAAGGATCAATAAGAAAACAAGGCAAAGTCTGGATCTTATGTTGGGCAATAAGTCTCTTTGCCTGGTT
>Ga0208769_1000519_pt1 | contig 18165 bp, 20 predicted proteins | sample AntAceMetag02UKC_FD_184768 | JGI IMG/M metagenome (GOLD analysis project Ga0208769, IMG submission 184768) | Saline lake microbial communities from Ace Lake, Antarctica- Antarctic Ace Lake Metagenome 02UKC (SPAdes) (version 2) | ecosystem: Environmental > Aquatic > Non-marine Saline and Alkaline...
AATTTGTCTGGTATCTCTCTTAAACTGATTTTCCCTGTTCATAAACTCTGCTTCAATCAGGTTGTATGATTTAGACAGGGGTGCATAAGAAACTTGAACAGAACCTCGCAACACATTACCCATCCCTATAGTGGCAACGGGCTCCTCTAGTTTATTTATAACGGGTTTATATCCACCACCTATCCATACAGGGTAAGCCCTAAAAGTATCAAATAAGGTTTTTACCCAATCCATGGCACTAGAAGTATTGTCAACAGCGATGTCTAATGTAAATCTTTTCTCGCTTATTTGGTACTGTGCATAATTAGGGGATGCCACATTATTACAAGGCAATCCATTAGACCAATAATCAGAACCACCAGCTTGATTATAGGTAGTAAAATCTTTTCTAAAATACATATCAGCTTGATTTACAAATATGTCAAGTCCGGGCAATGTTCTGGCTATATGCTCAACAATCGCCTTTGTCCACGTGCCATCTTCTTTCTTGGCAAACACAGCCCTGCCCTGCATTATTGTATCATAAGCAAAGGGGTTTATGCTTTGTAAATAATCAACAAGTTCTGTGCCACCATTATATGTATCTTTACGCTTTAAATCTAAATAATTTTGGTCATAATATTGGTTAGCCCTGTTAAAAAAATCTGAATCTTGGTCGGTAAGAGTTCTTTCAGTTATAAGAGAAACGCCCTCAACGGTTCTAGCAAACCTTACCGTACCATCTGGTACTACGGTATCACAATATTCCGCAGCCGACATAAACCAATCTATGGGTAGGTTTAATTGAGAGGTAAAATTACCCAACCCATATCTTTTATTTATAATCAAATCATAAACACACCAAGCAGGGTTATTAGAGTACTGTTCTTCAAAAACAATTCTGTTATTACTATCTCTATAGTACCTGCATTTATTTCCATTGTTAACGGTGCTCCTGTACAATCCAAAATCTTCATCAAACCAACACTTATCTTGTTGTACTTTTGTTTGCCCACACATTAATATAGGAACTAAAACTTTCTTGCCCTTTAATACTGTGGTGACTTTAGGTATAGAGGTGTTAAATGAAGAAGTGGCTTTAAAACTTATTCCCAAACATGCTGTGTTCGGGTAATCATAACCATCATAAGAAAGTTCTTGAAACCCTGTAATTTTTAAATCTTTTGCGCCAGAATCATACCCGCCATCCGTTAATCTAATTACTCTAATCTTTAATCCTACGCCTTGGTCTGTAAATAAAGCTATCAATCTTTCTCTAATTAAATTATTAACCAACTCCGCATAAGTTCTTTGATTTAAATATAACACATGGTCATATTCTTCGTCTAGGGGCAAAATAGACAACCAAGCACACAACCCCAAAGCCATGCCGGGAAACCTAGAAACAATTAAATCCATATCTGTTGCAGACATGAAGAAATCTCTTATGGGTAAACAAGCATATCTACCTATGGTTGGCATAGTATCTTTTTGACCATGTAACTCATATTTATTAAACAAAAACATCCCCTCGGTTAACATACTTGCCGATATGTCTGCTCCGGGGGTATAGGTATCAAATTGCGACCAACTAAATCCAACTTGTATGGCAAATTCTAAAGGTGTTTGGCCCTTAGAAGTGTCCATCGGTCTAATATGCCCGTTACTAGATACTCTATAAACCGTACTATTAGTCTCAACAATAACATTTGCAACACCAAAATTAGGAGAAGTTACAAACTCACAATAATCTCCTCTTTCAATTAATTCGTGTTCGACTTTATGAAAGACAGTAGTCCTGTTATAATTATCATAGGTGTTAGAGTTTGATGTTCTGTTACCCATGTATTGGTCATTTCTTCCATCAAAAAAACTATAGCTAAAACCCGGAACCATCAAAGCTGGTGCATCGTTAACATATACCTGACTTACTCCCGTACATGTTCCTTCAGATAGGGCTGTTAATTGATGAAGTGTTTGGTTATATCTTATATCTGGAACCATATCATCTGGTTTTCTAATCTTCTGTAGGTAGGCATTTGTTGTTCCATACTCTCTGCGATACACCTCTTTTACATTTGCCCTAAACTCTGGAGTTACTGTCTCAAATGCAATCCATTTATCCAAGTCAAACTCAGCATCAGGTAATAATGTTATTGCCAACCATGCAGCATCTCCAATCGGGCCAAATGAATGCAATAACGCTTCAACTTGTTCACTACTAACAATCTCCTTACCAATAATATAAAATAGGTCTATTATCTCTAAAAACTTCCCGGTATATTGTACCCCAAGAGCTTCTGGGCCAATAATTATACACCCAACAATCCACGCCCCTGAATTTATAGTATTGTCTGCCTCATCCTGAAATATAACCGTATAATCATCCCCCTGAGTATAGGGGTCAAAATAATCAAATTCTAAACTACCATTTAAAACACCCAATTCTGTTAAAGTGTCAAATATAGTATGACTTATAGATGCATTCTCATGGTCAGTTTTATCTGGGTCGAGAAAAAGTACAAGGTCTCCAATATTACTATTTCTTTTTAAGTTTTGTTCTGCATGTGCTAAAACTTTAGATTCTGTAACCTCTACATTTTTGTCATTAATCATTGCAGCAAGAGGAATTCGTAGGTCTTCAGATTTTTTAGAAATATCCTTAGTTTGGCTCAAGGTGATAGCAGATATTATAAGTTCAATAGTCTTCCCCGTAAGTATTATCCCTTCTTCTATTCTTTCAAAAAATAAATTCCAAAAATTATCCCAAATATTCTCATCCCATAATCTATATCTAAAAAATAAATAAGGAGTATCTAGTTCACATTCTATACTTACCCCTCTTACTGGTTCATCAAACCCAACTGCCCAAAGATTAAGAAAAGGAAGAAAAGCACTTAACTCAGTTTCTTTCTTTGAAGATTTTTGCCATTCCCACGGCTCTTTAATTTTATACTCTTTAGCCTGAGTAAGTATGTTCCCACCCACAAGGTGTTGGCCATAAACTACAGGGATAGCTATACCCTCTTTACTAGTGGGTGAAATATCCCAACCATATGAAGGAGAGCCTGCTGTTGGGCCAGAAGGGGAATCCATGGAAGGAGCAAATAGGGCGTTTAACCCCATAGATATACCCCCTAGTACCGCACCCATGGCGACCACACCAAGACCATACCCAATAACAACACCAGTTGTAACCGCAACACCACCAAATGCTATTGTTGCACCAGTTGTTGCGGCAGCAAGACCAGCTTGGATACCAGCAAGAATTGCGGCCCAAGTTGCTGGGTCTATTTCAATATCTGGATAAAGCACTATGCTGTCGCTCTGCTTAAACCTTAAGTTCATAGCCCTTAAGGGGTCGTCTACAGGGGCACCGTTTACTCTAAAAGAAAAATTATCAGACTTAAGTATGTCCAGCACCTTGGGGTTTGTTTCAATACACTTATTAAAAAACTCTGTAAAAATAAGTTCCTCACAAACAAATGTAAATTTATCTTCTGGTATTAAAGGATTTTTTACAATCGTTAATTTTGGCATAGTCTATAAAAACCTTCTATTCTTCTTCTAACAACACCTGCGTTTAAACTCATTAAATGTACACCTTTTTTACCTGCCGTTAATACAACGTCTGGAACCTCAACAATGATACCAGCATGGCTTGGAACATTACTGGTGATATCCATACAAAATAAAACTATATCATGTAGGGCTGGTGTAGTTACTTCCTCGAAATGAAACGATTCCCTGTTTTCTAGAAAATGATTCTCACCCTTAGTGTGCCAATCAGAATCATAGTACCAGTCTTTTAATTCTTTGTTCAACACTTCCCTGTAATAAAGTATGGGTAACCCCCAACAGTCTAGACCTTTTCTGTCTCGCCCTAAGTGCTTATAGGGTATATTTAAATACTGCTGATAAAACTTTTGTCTTTTCATAGTAATTATCTAATTTACATTAATACCGGGAAACCCGCCAAAGCGTAAAGTATTATTGTGTGCTAAACACCCGTTAGGCCCATTTTGTGTATGGTCACAAGAGTCTGCCGACACCAAAGGAAAAGAATATATTACATTGCCAAGTATATCTTTTCTTTCAAAGTATGGATTGGTTCTGGACTCACTCCAACCACATTCATCGCTTTTAAATCTAAACCTACAAAAATCTCTAGTATATGAGCTTTGTGGTAGCTGTATGTCTACAATATTAAATCTACTTTCTAGGGTGAACTTAATTTCTTGGTTGTCCAAAGAAACAGAATCAATATGAGCAACGTCTTTGATGCAATACTCCTTACCTTGGTCTAATGCACCATTAAATACCCTTAAGTGATACACCCTATTGCCTTGTAACCCACCCGCTAACTGTATGGCGTTGGATATAGACTTATCCACAGACGATACAGACACATCTAAAGTTAACACCTCTCCCTTTGAATCAGTGCCCATTGGGGTTATGGATAGGGGGAACGGAAGGTAAACCATTGGAACATCTGCTCCATAAGAATCATCTGGTATATAAAAAGAAACAGTGCCCATGGTTCCTGCTAAAAATAAATGTTTGGCTATCCTAACCAAATCACCATCAGTAGATGGGTCGTTGTCCAAAGGTATGCTAAAAGTAAACGTGTTGGTGGTGCTGTTCCATCCCGTTATCTTTCTCATGGCACCAACGTTTGCCCCGCTTTCAAACACAAGCATCCAACAGTAACCGTCTGCTCCTTCTGTAAAATCATACGCACTGTCAACCAGCGTATCTTTAACAGAATCACTTACTACATATTTGGTGGTAGAAGAACCACTCTCAGCTTGAGCCATATACACATAAGATGCTTCTAAGATAATAAGATTAATCAAAAAATACTGTTGCTTGTTCTTTTCTTTAAAAAAATCTAAAGGTGCTTCTCTAGGCATAATTATACTCCAAAATCTGATTGATATAAACTGGCTAAATCCTCAACAAATTCTAAAGAGAATTCTACAACATAAGGAATGGCAAACGATGATGGTAGTTCTGGATGTTTAAAAAATACCTTATAAGCCTTTTGTACGCTTGTGCTGGCATCGTAGTCATTGTCAAACGTAGAATCTACCGTTACAGTCCAGTCGTCACCGCTTCCAGACCAATCTGTTATTCTCCTTATTTCGTGTACTGTAGTTGGTACCTCAAACCCCTTGGCAAATCTTTTACAAATATAAATATAGTTTCCTGCTTCGCATAAAGTTTTAGAAAACCCTAAATATGATGGGTCTTTACCAAGTTTAAAAGTATTGTCTGCTGTTGTAATAGCGTCAGATATAACTCCATCCAGTTTCCAAGACGGTAAGAAAAAATTATCGTAGGAACCGTGTCTATCATTGAAAAAATCCTTTATTTCGTTCTTTAGTGTTAGAACTGCTCCCGGTTCCAAAAGTTTGTGCTTATAAACAAACGTAAAACTTGTAGTCTCCCTGTCTGACAAAAGCCCCCTTTGAGTCATACCGTTTTCAAACCCCGACGATATCACATTATAATTAACCTTTTCATCGGTATCTAACATCTGAGGTTGCCATTTAAAAATTTCATTACTCATTATTATGCCCCACCCCTAGCTATCCCGTTATGGTTCTTATTGTTTAAAACAGAAGAAACAAATATTTGTTGAGCACTTTTGCTGGCTAACATCTGGTTGAAAGACTTTGCATCTACAGCATCTATCTTAATTATCTGTACGTTACCGTTACTATTATTATTTAACGACCTGTCTTTTAGTGTTGATGTTGGTGTGCTCATGTTTGGCATAGTACTATTTACGGTTCCGCTTGTCATCTTGTTACCAATAGAGGCTACGGCTGGTGTAACAGCGGTAGATGCGATTTTGGCAACCGGGGCACCGAACCCAAGACTACCCAAACCAGCCTGTGCAAATTTATTCATAAAACTACCACCAGTCCAACCCCCAGTCGTGGCGAGTAGTGCTTTCAACAGAAGAACCTTTGCTATCAAGGCTATCATGTCTTGAATCATACGTTGTGCCATGGTCTGAAATCTGTCAGCCATACTGTCTGCGCCAGACGCTATCTCTCCAAAACCATTTGCGATGTTATCAACAATGGAGTTACCAACATCAACGCCCATACTTTCCCAACCACTAAACGTATTCTTGACCTTTACATCAACCTTATCAAAGCTTATAATAGCTTTATCAGCCTGATTAACTATGGCGTTCATAAAGGTTAGGTCTGCTTCCGTGAGCGTTGTATTCACCGATATTAGCCTCTTAAATTCTTCGTACAGCTCAGTTATCTTTGCCTTCGTAGCAACAGCATCTTCTTTTAAGGTTGCAATTGCACTCTTGTCTCTGTCTTTTAGCTTGGGTACCATAAGCTTATCAAGTTCTATTTTAATAGACCTTAGCTTTTCCTTTAACATGGTAAGTTCGTCACTACTTAAGACTTTTGAATATTCAAGAGCAGACTTTTGCATTACCCGAAGCTTCATTGCCTCAATTTCTTTTCTCCACTCAACCTCAGCTATGCCGTCTAGCTTTGATTGCGCCTGTATTTGTTTTGCTCTTCTGTTAATTTCAGATTCAGTGGAGTCACGAATTGCCCTAAGTTTACCTATCTCGCCTTGGTCTTTTGCTAAACTCTTGGCATATCCAAACGCTTTGGGTTGACTTAGTTTTTTGAATCTTGCGTTTGCCTCATCGTTCTTCTTTCGTGTGGCCTCAAGGTCTTTTTCGGTCTGTAGTACTTTTAGCATTTCTGCTTGAAGGTACTTATATTGGTCGGCATTTAACTTAATTTTATTGGCATCTAAATAGTCATCAATAGTGGTACCCTTAACTGCCTTCTGAACAATTCTTATATATTCAGCCATTTGTTGGAACCAAGCCCTGTTTTCCTCAACCTCTTTTGCATATAGATTTGTTTTCTCACCAGTTTCTACAAGGCTATCCCCAAGTGAAGTAACCCCAGCTGCTGTTGCTTTAGCAGCACTAGACATGGATTTCAACGTAGTAATAGCAGCGTGAAGGGGGGTGTCTGCCCTAATATCGCTCATATCTATACCATCAATCATGGCAATTGTTTCTTTACTTAGACTCGATATTCCAGATGCAGTAGCCTTTAATAGTGCAGGGTAGACACTCAAAACCTTCTTGTATGTGTCAATATACCACTTACCAGATTTCATTGCTATATTTAAAAGACCACCAGATATGGCTGCTTCTCTCTCTGCCTTTGCAAAATTCCTAGTTGCCTCAGCAAGCTTTTTAAATGCCTCTGCGTTTTTCTCGGCACCCAACTTCTCTACAACCTCTAGGTTTTTACCAAGAGCCTCTGCCGAATCGTCAATTTCTGGAGCAAGTTCTTTATGGTCTGTCTTTAGCCTTTGGAGCAGGGCAGAGTATTCTTCTATTGCTATGGATGCATCTGCGCCACCTAGTTTTTCTTGGATGGCCCTCAATGCACCAGCGTAAGACTCTAGTGATATAGCGGAACCATGTGCCTCTTGTGCTTGTATGGCCAACGCATCGTTCGCCCTACCTGTTGCCGTTAACAGTTTATAAGTTGCAACAGTAACCGTGCCTATCGCAATAGCCAACAACCCCCAACCACCCGTGCCCAACACTGACAAGCCTCTTGCAGCCATGATTGACTTGAAAAACTGTGTTACTGCCAAAGCTTGAGCTGCTTTTGTGAGGGCTTGTATAGCCTTAACCGTACCCCATATAGCACCGCTTAAGATCCCCGCCTGTATTACTGCGGAACCCAACCCACTCTTAGCTAGGTCTGCCATTACCCCAACCAACACCTTTGCTATTTTAACAATAACTTCCATGGCTGTTTTAAGGCCACCCTCGCCAAGAGCAACAAATAACAGCCCCCACTTATCCTTGAGATTCTTTATCGAAACCTCAAGTCCCTTAAACTGGATACCCGCCATCTTTGCTGCCGTACCAACTGCGAATGTTTTCTTTAGTGCCTCATTAAATTTTCCAGATTGGAATTCTTTAACAAGTATAGCAACTGCTTGAGAGCCACGGAGACCAAACAGTGTAAAGGCTTTAGCCATGTCAACGGTTCCACTTTCCGCATCAAACAGAACGGCTGTTATGTTCCTTAATACTTGTTCATAGCTCTGTGTCTGGTCAATAGTAAGGCTTTCCAACGCAACACCAGCAGAGACATATGCATCCCTAAGTTTCTCGTTGGGTGCGATAAGACGCTTTAATACCTGCCTGAAACCAGTACCAATCGTACTAGCCCTAAGACCATTGTTCGCCAACACCATCATTGATGCAGCTGTCTGTTCAACAGACAACCCAGCCTGAGCAGAAGCAGCACCTGCAAAGTTGAAAGCAATCCTTAATTTATCTACGGTAAGTTTTGATTTATTAACAGCGTTTGCCATAACATCGGCAGCCCTGCCAGATTCAAGAGCATTTAAACCAAAAGCCCTAAGTGTGGTTGTTAGAAGGTCGGAAACTGTAGTCAGACTTGTAAGCGTACCCGTTGCTAGGTCTGCAACAGCACTCATTGTCTGTACTGCTTCGGTGGCATCGAAACCAGCCTGTGTTATTGTTACCATTCCCTGCCCAATCTCACGGGTAGAGAACTTTGTGGTATTGGCAACATCCTTTATCTTTAAACCCATAATTTCAAGTTCTAAGGTTGTTGCACCACTGATAGCCTCAAGGTTCTTTAGTGCTTGGTCATACTGTATAATCTCTGACAGACCAGCCCTCAAAGCTTGGGTGACACCCATAATTACGGTACCCGCAGCACCATACATTAGCACGGTTTTAAACGCACCACCGAGGTTTGTCATTGCACCGCCATATTTTCGTATCGGAGCTGTGCCTTGCCTTGTAGCATTATTAAACTGCTTTACTTTTGCAGCAGCCCTTGTGGTCTTGTTTCCCGTCTTCGTAAATTCATTGCCAACACCACGAACCAATCGTTTCATGGTAACCAGATGCCTCTTATACGAGGGGTCTAACTTACCCTTAAACAATGTACCAAGAATTAATGTCTGTTCTGCCATGCCTTAACTGCCTTTCAACTTATTGCCTGCCCACTTCTTATGCATACCCATCATCTTATCCGTTAGTTCCTGCTTCTCTTTGTCTGATAGGTCTTCGTTCTCTGCTGGGTCACCAAACATAAACTCTCCCGGTACCGTAACTTCGCCCTTGTTGGTATTGATGGTCTGTTGTTTCCCAATTTCCTTGTCTAAATCAATACCCTGTAATCCAGCTTGGAACTTCATGTTTTCGTATTCTTCTTCTTGTGCTCTATTGTAGAAGAATAACATCTGATTCTTTGTTACTCCTCCTTCAGACCATCGCTTTCTGTAGAAGTCTTCAATTCTGTATCCTCCGTAGTATCTAATGACTGTTCTAACTGCGTCTGCTGTGGAAACAGCCTTCCCAGCGTTTGTGCGAGAAGGCCCTTTAAGTTTTTTTCAAATGGGTTGAAGAAGTTCTCTTCGTATATTATTTTAACAATCGCACTCGCTTGCATTGTAGTCATTTCACGCAACATCTTGTCTACTTCATCCTTCTTTACTTCCAACACTAGTAAAAGAACTTTTGCAATGTTGTTCTTTATCGTGTTAACTATAAACGTACCTACTGTAATCTCTGTTCCACCCTCTGGATTGCGCTTCATGTATTCTTTTAAATCTGCCTCTACCAAGGTAATTATCTGGTTCAAATCATACATTGATAGTGGTAGTATCTCGATGGGTCTCAAACTACGAATGCCGATATCGACACTCGCAATCTGAGGGTTCATCGTTTTGTTCTCTGCTTCTGGGGTTAATTTATCTTCCATTTTAATGCCTTTCTTAAATAAGATTGTTAGTGTCTATTCCCAGTAAATCCTACCGAGAGGGCCATCGTCCCATGCAGTATCACCGTCAGTAATTGAACTGTCTGCCGGAGTAGCTGTAAAGGTAACGGGTACAGAAGAAGCTTCTTCTAGCTGGCTGTCTTCTTCAACAGTTGAAGTAACCTGTGCTCTTGGGAATATGATATACATCTTGTTGGTACCATTTGGATATGTGTAGTGTGCTTCCATCCTGAGAAATTCAGGTGTTACCCTTGCGCCTAGATTAATCTCACCAGAATGTTCTTCGGTATAACCAGAGGTAGCGTCTAATCCATATATTAACGCCCAGTTCTTTGGTGTCATTTCTCTGATGCCACATTCAAGCATAGCACTTTCCCTAAGGGGGAAATACGCATCTGTCATAAGAGGAAAGCCAGATTCCAGTTTATAGAATTCTGTATCTCCTGTGTACTTGGTACTTGCTAAGGTACCGATTGAATCACTAGCAATACCCGCAACATTTCTGTCGGAGATATTGTCAGCGGAGTCTAAGACTCTGATTTGCGCCAAACCTAGTTTTACGGTTGACGAATCGTTGGTTGTTGGGCCTGTTCTTGACATAACTTAATCCTTTCTGTTCGTGTTTGGTTTATTACCCAGAGCTTCGCATTACGCAATTGTAAGTCTTCGCCAAGCGATTATTCTTCAACATTTGGAAGGTAATTTAGTCTGTTAATATGCTTACATTTTCTGCTTAAGCACTTAATTTCTATGTTACCTTTTATTATAATTTCAACGGCTGGTGCCATGTCCAACGAATGTTTAGAACTCTTGCCATAAAGGAATCTAAACAATCCATTCGGCAATCTCTCTATCAGCCTTTTCCCACACTTCTCACAGTTAATAAATATTTTGTCACTCATTTCATCTCCTAGACGTTTGCTGGCCATCGTAAACTAACCGTTAATATTTTGAACTTGGTTTTATCCGCACCCTCAATGTCATCACTTTCAATAATGTCTGTTACTATAAGAGCACCAAGCAGTACCCAGTCTGTTCCCTTTGGTTTGCTTTGGTAAAACGGTATCCTTCTCAGTCTGTCTGTTTGTGTGGTGTCCACAAGGTACTGATAAACCGTATCGGTAAGCTGAGACAACTTAAACCCCTCGGCATCCTTACGTGTGTTACAGTATATGTCCAGCACTAAAGATGAAACGATATCTCTTGTCTTGCTCCCCATTGATATAGACACCCACTGGTCAATGGACTTATTCTGTGTGGCGGGTGTACCTAAATTCTTGTCAAACATCCTAAGTGCTATTCCGTGTGTCTTGTATATGTTGTCAACAAAATACTTCTTAAGGCTGTCACGTAAGTTTGATTCTCTTGCTGTTGGGTCAAGTCCCATATTATGCCTCTTTTATTATTTTCTCTATATTGCTTGCTTCATCAATAAACTTGTTTCTTTTAAGACCGTTAAAAAAACCGCTAAACAAATAAAGCTCAAGTATGTCTGATACAATCTTCCAATAGTTCTGAACTAACATTAATTTGTCTTTAACCTTTTCAGGCTCATCACCTTCAAGTCTAGCCCTTATTGCAATATTCATAAGCCTAGACCACTTGCCCCACTTGATACTGTATCTTGATAGTTTAGCGTCTTTGTGGTCTGCAAAGTTTTCTTTTATTATCTTAACTAGTTCAACTGGCGACATTTTTTCATAGTTGATTGTGTTCATTGTTATCTCCAAAAAAGTTTAATCTTTTTCATTGCTTTTTTACCAATTTCCTTAAACTCTTTAGCATAGTAATCATCTGTTGTTAAGCCAAACATGTGCCGACCACCCTTGATTTTATTTTCAACCGCAAGACCATATTCTGTTATGTCGTCACCCTGAGAGTTTGTCGTTCCCGGCATCACACCACCAACCCAACCCTTAAGCTTACCTTTTTTATATTTAAATGATTTTAAACTCATCAGAAGGTCAGTAGACATCCTCCAAAAACCAGCAGCCAAACCAAGTCTTGCTTTCTTTTCCGCATACTTAGTATCAAGAGCTCTAAACGAACTTGCATATTTTTGTGTCGTAATATTCTTCGAGACAAGATTTCTGAATAGCACTGAGTTTATATACGGTGTATCTTCCTCGATAACCTTCTTAGATTTAGATGCAAGAGTATCTAACATTGCAAAATATTGTGTTATGTTCTTAGGTGCTGACATTATTTAATACCCATCCGTTTAATATTGTGTCAAACACAAGACCTTCTTCGTCATCCACATTAAGATGCTTATCGCTTAAAATTACACCTTCCCTGAAAAACCTTGGCCCCTTTGAAGCTGGTTTAGAATTATCATCGTTACCCCTGTAGGCTATCAACACATCAGCTTTTGACTGCTCAAAGAAAACAGGTAGTGCCTCAAGTAGTTCTTCTTGTATTGTCTCGTTGTCATATATAACCCCGTACCACTCAGATTCTTTTTCTATACGGTTTATTTCTGACATATTGTCTACCGAATACATGCGGTGAATCCTGCCATTAAAAGACGTTACCGCCCTTACAAAGTCAGAGTTCGGTTGGTGTACGCCTATAACAAAAAGGTCTAGCATCGGTTTTCCTCCTTATTAGTTTTTTCGTGGTTCATCTTTCCACGTTGTATTAACTGTTGTTCAATGTAGTGCGAGTCCTTTATGGCACCACAGTTTTTGCAGGTGTATTTTCCACCAGACAACTGAACCGTGTCTTCAATCTCTGTACCGCATTTGTTGCATATCCAATGTAATTTAGAGTTCATTGTAGTAACTCCTTCTTTTTATAGTCACCCTCAAGCTGGTCTCTAAGTTCTATTATTCTGTCTGTTGACAAGTCTTTGGTTCTTGTCATGGGTTTGTATTCCCCCGGTGTACCTCTGTACCACATGGGATTACCGTTATACTTAAAGTCTATATCATATTTTTCTGGGTTGTTAAAAATATCAGAACCCGGAAGAGGTTGAAACATTGAAACACCAATGTCATCTGGTTGAGCAGTCTCTATCCATTTCGCAGTATCTTTTACTGTCTCTTCACTTTCACCCGGAAGCCCAACAATCAAGAAAGCCTTTGACCCAACACCAACTTCTCTAAGATTAATTATTGATTGAGTGTTTACGTCTACAGTGCTACCCTTCATGTTCTTCTTTAATATATAATCAGAACCACTTTCAATTCCAATACCAACGTCTACAACACCCATCTTAGCCAAGTCTCTACAGACATGTATGTCGTTTAACAGGTCTGCTCTGCAAAAACATCTAAACTTATAACCCTTGTCTTTAAGTGCTTCTGCCATTTCAAATAGCCTAACCTTGTCTACTGCTATAGTATCATCGTATATTGAGAAAGCAGTGTATCCGTATTTTGAATTGACATACTCTATCTCATCTAATGTTCTCTTCGCAGACTGTATGCTAAACTTTTGACTTACCTTACTACAATATGAGCACCGAAAAGGACAACCACGGGAAGCAATAATCGGTGTGGCTGGTATCCCCCCAATCTCCTGATAGTATTTGCTGATAGGCAAACAGTCTCTGTCTGGATAAGGGAAATCGTCTATATCTATATCTGCAAGTATGGCTATATCTGTACCCTGCACCTCACCAATCTTATTAAACAATGAAACCTCTCCGTACCCTGCAATAACACAGTCTATACCGTGCTCCCTACATTCATCTGGCATGTGAGTAGGATGAGGGCCACCAGCAATTACATACTTGCCCTGTTCTTTATAATGCTTGGCCAACTTAAAAGCTTCGTCTCGCTGTGGAGTGGTAAATGACAGACCTATAATGTCTGCTTCTGCCATGTCTGGTGTGTGTCCTAATGCCATATCTAAGCACTGCACTTTCATACCGTGCTGTTTCAAAAAAGCACTCAGGTACATTATCCCCAGAGGAGGGAACATTATCTCGTTTAAAAGAAACTGGCTCCTCGGAAATACTAACGTAATGTCTGGTTTCATAATATTTTCCTCTATTCCGTTAACGGATTGTTGTTCGTTTAACTACTTTCTGTTCCAAATATCTGGAAATGTTTTCTTGACATATGATAAACTATTTACTAGTCCTTCTGGTTTTCCAAAAACCTCATTTATCGCCCTCTTTACTCCCTCCACATTTGAATCATGAAAACAAAAGTAACCACCAATTTTAAGTCTTTCCCACCAACATATAATGTCTGACAACACTGCTTCGTATGTATGCAGTCCGTCTATGAAAACCAAGTCAACGCTGTCTTTATCAATATTTCTACATGCATGAGGAGAAGCACAAGTCCAAATTTTAACATTACCACCAGCTGTGTTTTCTTTAAATTCATCTAATGTAGTATATTCTAATGCTTGGCATTGACCGTTAGGTTTAGAACGAAAATAATCTACAGCATGAACCATTTTTGCTACTTCTAACAATGCACACGTAGACTTTCCTTTAAAGCTCCCCACCTCTACACACACCTTGCCTTTAGCAAGTTCCTGTATTTTGATTACTTCGGTATGCTTAAACCATCCTTCAACGTCTCTCCAGTTTTTCATAATCCCCTTCTTAATCCTTCTCTGTACATCGTACTAACATCGGGCGGGTTCGGGCCCAAAAAATCATTTCCAACTATCTCAAATTCAATTGTATCTTTCCACCAAAAGCAAAGAGCAGACCCGTGAGTACCTTCCCACTCTAAACCTTCAAGATGTTCAATGAGTGGAATCTTGGGATACAACACAAGCACATTATCAATCATATTCATTATCCAACGATGTCCAGAATATCCCATGATGTAAGACTTTAATCCCCTGCGTTTCATTTCATCCTTGTCTGGTTTTTCACAACCCCACGTTAATTCATGATATTTACTTGGAACATCTATATAACCTTCCTTGGCAATCAATGGAAGCATCCGTAAGGGAAGAGGTGGGTTTCGTATATCTTCTAGTGTCTGTGTGCATATAGCAAAATCAAATTTCCCGTTTTCTTTAACGTGTTTAATTACATCAAGCCAACCCTCTTCGTCACTAATGTTAGCATTAAAAATAAGTTTTTTAGAGTTAGGCATTCTCCAATCAGAGTTCATGTCAACATAAGAAGTTGCAAATTCATCAGCCCAAGGGCCACCTGCCCCACCCACGTCAACAACTGAAAATGATTTGTCCTTAAGAAACTCTAATACTTTCTTCCTTTCGTTGTGTTCACCACCAATAGTTGCTTTATGTATCATGGTTTATACCCTCCATCGTGAAGGTCACACGGGCCCTGAACGCCACCACATTCATCGTTTAAATAATCTCTGATTTCAGGCCACTTCATTCCCCTTAACTTCCCAAGTGTTCCGTTAAGATAGGTGTGCCAGCTAAAAATCAAATATTCATTCGGTGCTCTTGGAGGATAAAATATACGGTCTTTCTTCTCGGTGTTAGCAAGGAGACCCAACACCTGTTCAACGCTAAACTTAGCAAAGAACTTTTTATAATATTTTTTATAGTTTTCATAAACATATCCAGTTTCGTTGTTCTGAATACACTTCAACATTTCAGAGAAATCAAGAGCTGACCTTTTGCAAAAGAAGAACCTTGTTGAAACCCAAAGATAATCTGCTTTCAGTACGTGCATATGCCCCGGAGGTTCTGGGTCTGGAGAATTGGGGTTGGGATAAGAAATAAAATCATACTTACCAGACTCAACCCAATCTATAAGTTTGTCAACAAAATTGGATGCAGGGTCTCTGAATGAAGACGAGTCGCCATCAAAGTGAGCAATGTACTTTCCCTTTGCCATAAACAGTGCTTCTAAATAGAACAACGCTTTCCACTCTTTAATAAAGTGACCCTCAAAAAATGGTACACTCTTTCGTAAAACTAAATTATCAATAATGCCTTCGTTAACCATTGAATGAAGTTTGCTCATTACCTTGTCTGGAATTTTAACATGGATATCTACTAACAAAATAACCTCAACAGAATGTCCCTCAAAGAACTTACGATGAGTATAGACATTATCTATTAGTAAATCCCAAGACCTGCAACCCACGCCATTGTGTGCTTCTGTCCTGTCAAGGTCTATACCTTCTCTTGTGTCTGTGTTTATAACAATACTTATTTCTTTACCCACTGGCTTGCTCATTATTTTCTCCTTTTAAAGATTGTAATCCCATTCCAAAAGGTTGGGTGTTGGTTACGACAAGTCCTGCTTTCAAATATTCTATCCCATTCCTTCTTTTTAAAAAACTTATCAGCTACCTTCCTGATACCAGATAAATTTGTATCATCTAAAAAAACAACACAGTCTTTTGACATAAATGGCTTCGCTATTTCTAAAGCCTCTAACGTTCCTTTTTCTGAGTGGTCTGCATCACAAAAGTAAACCCCAATTTCTTTTTTAAACTGTGGCATGTGTAGTCTAAAAAATGTTCTAAAATCTTCACCAAAGAAGTGCATACTGGGATGACTTTCTCTGTTCATGTATGCCATAAAATGGTCTTTGGCTTCTGCCCACAACACATAGCTGTCAACCCCAACACACGTTTTTGTATCCGTACCCTTACTCCCTGCAAAAAAAGAAAAGCCGTGGAACAAACCAATATTAAGAAATATCTGGTCGTCTGCCATTTCCCTAACGGCTTTCCACAACATAGCAGCGACTGCAAAGGTGGACATTCTTTTTATATCTAACAACGGGAGCAGGTCTTTAGTGATAATTTCTGAGTCTTCTGGCAAACATGTTTCATCCACTTCGTCGGTAATTTTAAAACTATCTGGAACATTGGCGGTAACATTCTTTACAAACTCTATCTTAGTCTTTGGCGTTATGGTTTTAAATGTAATTTTAGATACAAATTCTTTTAAGTTCATATTAATCCTCTATGATTTTATTTAAGTATTGTAATAGTTGCTTCTGAACTAAAGGGAAAGCACTATAGCTTAAATGAACACCATCACCCCTGTCATAACCCTTAACCAGCGTTCCTTCTTTGTTTATTAAGCTAGGATGAACATCAATGAAAGAAACATTTTTTATTTCACACGCTTCCTTAAGTGTTCGATTAAACTCTCTTGTAATGCCAACCCTTTGTTCTAAAGTTCCCACTTGAGGAAACGACTTATCTGAACACAAAAAATTACTAGGAGGAGTAATAAATCTTATAATTGGGTTTATCCCGCTTTTTATTACAGCCTCTAAATAAGAATAAACAAGAGAATGAATAATTTTGTTTCTATCCTTTCCTTTGTCTACCTGCTTTTGCACATGTCCTCTCGCATCCACTTCTCCAAAAACCAAAAATACGGTGTCCTCTTTATTTAATCTAAACATACTAAGGTCAAACCCATCTCTGCCTATTCTGTGCATTGTAATTGGTTCTGGAGTATCGGGGAAAAAAACACTAACCCCCATCATCCCTTGATATGCACCAGCATGACTATCACCTACTACTTTTATCATAAAACTTTTTCTCCTTGGAACGGTGCTTAGTATCTCATTTCTTCTGCAAAATAATCCATGGCTTCAGTTGGGTCTGAGAAATCAAACTTTGTATCGTTTGCTACTTCAATTGGTATACTGTGGTCATTCCACCAAAAAGACAGGTCGGGTATGGGGTCAACATCATCAAACGGGAAATCCATGGCTTCAATAAAATTAAACTTAGGATACATGTAAAGCTTGCCATCACGAACAACGTTAACCCACCTGTGAGGTAACGCACCCTTGAAGTTGTGACCATTATGAATACCTTTTCTTAATTCATATATTTTATTGGGTACAGATATAAATCCTTCGGGTGCAACACTCTGCAAGTCCTTAACAAATCCCTTCGGGTCTCTTAGGTGTTCTAAAAGTTGAGTGCATACAATAAAGTCGAAATTGTAAGAAGGGTCTTTCCACGTTGAATCATAGTCCTCTACATCCTCATATATAAATTCCTTGTCCCAGAACCCCTCATAATCGTTCATGCAGGAATATCTTTTAGCCCAAGTCTCAGGGTGAAGAAAGTCTGCATAGTGCGTTACATACGGTCTAGCCCACGGACGGTGAACACCACCAATGTCAAGAACCCTCTTAAAGTTCTTTTCTTTTAGATAGTCTCTAACCTTTTGTTCGTCTTCGGATATTGGCCCTTCAGATACTTTATATATCATTTGATGCCTCCACTAACGATGTGTTTGTCGCTTGGGTACGACTTGTCTTTTACAACTACAATCTTTGTGTCTTCTACCACTTCACACTCTAGCGTTTCATTCGGTTCAATAATAAAAATATCACCGTCCTCAAGCGTTTCCCCGTTCACTACCATTTTACCGCTGATGATGAACGTTAACTCTGTAGACAGCTTGTGGTAAT